>OIEK01000028.1_pt1 | contig 132754 bp, 135 predicted proteins | sample 1581821 | NCBI WGS metagenome assembly OIEK01 (sample SAMN03281017, study PRJEB24777) | human gut metagenome | isolation source: fecal sample PR221 from 1 month old male Chinese infant, caesarean... | reverse complement strand
CGGTGTACCATAACCACTTGAATCATCAGCATATGGGAACTCAGACTTATCAAATACCTGACCTTCTAATTTATGATTTGGATGAGTAACTTTTATTTTATCTGGATTTTTAGTAATCCCATCTGAAACACGCTTGGTTCCTAACGCAACATTATTATTTTCTACTGTAGGAGTATCAAGTTTAATAGACTTTGTAGCTTTAATAGTCGCCCCTTTATTATGTATACCATCTTTAGCAATAAAGTCCATAGTTCCACCACTATAAATGAGACCTTTACCAGTATTATCTATTGTATCTGAAGTTATATTAACATGATTACGACCCGCAATTACACCAGACTTATGAGAATCTAGTTCTGCCTTAATAGCAGTAACCTTCTCTTGTACATCATCATACGCTTTTGTTAAATCTTTAATCCGTTGACGATGTTCCTCTAGCTCAGGCTTGGTCTTATATTTAGATATATCAGCATTCCATTCAGCATCAAGTTCATTTTTTGCCTTTTCTAGCTCTTTACCAGCTTTATGATAGCGTTCTTCTATTTCACTATTAGTATGATTTGTAACTATATTAGCTTTAATATCTACTGTATCACCATAAATACGTCCACCTTCATTATTATCTATAGATTTAGCATTTATAGTTGTAGTATTTCCAAAGTTGATAAGACCATTATTGTTTACCTTTTCTTGACTATGTACAGTTGTAGAGGAATCACCTTGAACCACGCCATTTGAATGAATTGCTATACTTTGTCCATCTAAAATAGTATTACCATTACTTGTAACACCACCATCAACTATAATTTGACCATCACTAGTAATATTAGAGGCTTGTGTAGAACTTACTACACCTTTAACATTTACACCAAGACCAGTGTTGGTCCCTTTCAGAGTAATAGAGTTTGCATACATACCACCAATAGCAGAGACATCTAAGCCAATATTATTAGAATTACTAATCTTTTGTGTGTCTAATGTATTAGCATCTATTTTATTCTTACCAGTGCGAGCTTCAATCGAATTTGCCCAGACTCCAGCATTTACACTCGCTGCTTCTGTTAAAATTTGTAACGAGTTAGCCTCTTTGGCATTAAGACCGTTTCTATTAATAGCAACAATTCCTCGCTCCACCCGATATGAGTTTAGATTTCCTGATGAATCATATTCAGGTTTACCTGTAGTTAATACTGCTCGATCTGTATTGATAAATCCGCCACCATCTACAGTAATACCATTAGGATTTGCTATAACTACTGAAGCTTTACGACCTGCTACCTCAATAAACCCGTTCATATTAGTTGGATTGTGTGAAGTAACCTCATTAACAATGACATTGGCAGAGCCACGCATCATATTAGTATTACCAGGAACATATCCACCAAGCTTGGTATTAGACATTTGGTAAGAGTTATTAAGAATTACACCATTTTGTGGTACGTTAAAGTTAGTATAATCATTTCTAGATACTCCACCAGCGCTAGGGCCTACGACATTTACCAATGTGACACCATTAGTAGCTTGTCCAATCATGGCTTGTCTTTCATGTGGCGCATTTCGATCTACCTCTATAGGATTTTCTGCATATACAAACGGTATGACTAAAGGATCAACGATCATTAACCCCATAGTAAGCCATACTGCAATTTTATATTGTAATCGTTTTGTTTCATATTTACTCTCTCAATTAATACGTATACTATATTAGAACCGCACACCTGCTTGGAAACCTGCAGTTAAAGAATCAGTTTTGTAACCACTTGGTTTATATAAAGGAGCCCCAACAAATACATCATAGAATAATCCAGATTTAAATTGTCCTCTTATCCCAAGACTAGTACCAGCAATAAATTTTCCTGTTAATACCTCTGTACTTGGACCATATACGGCGCCAAAATCAATGTTAGCATAACACTTGATTTCCATTTAAGAATGTAACTAGCAACCTCATTACGCATATACCAGCCACTTTCAGCCATTAGTGTATTTTCACCACAAATCCTTGTACAGTATATCGATTACCAAGGCTAATCATATCTCTAGAGAATAAACGTTTATACCCCTAATGTCCATTGTCCATGGAAAGATGTAGTAATACTTGCTGGTCTATGTCCCCATATACGTGGAATTTGATAATCGACATCTAACAATAGTTGAGTATATCGAGTACTAGGCGCTCCATTACCATATTCTGGTTGCGAACCAAACCAACCAACCCCTTGTTTAATAGCTGCTCTAGAGTATAATGTATTTTTCTTTATGTATCTTCGTTCTGATATACCTACTTCTAAAGAAGCTGTATTAGCACGTTGTACAGCAATTTCTACATCATTAATATAATTTTTAGCATTACGCTTGCTGATAATAATATCCCAACTACGCTTAGTCGTTCGATCTCGATGAAATACATGATTCCACGAACCTCTTACAGTCTTGGCATGACTAGAACTAATAAATGGAGTAGCCATAGAATTAATCGTTTGATGATATTTCATATCACTATAGGAAATACTAAAGGTATCCTTCCCTCTAGGTATTGAATAAGAAATAGTATGGTTTCGACTACCTTTTCGTTCACCATCTTGAGCAGCATCTCGATTAATACTTAAGTTTAATGAATCATTAGCATTAAATACCCTATCAACTCCAATTGCAGCCGTCCACTGTAGTTTACCAGTATCTTTTAGTCCAGAATCATCTATGGATATCATTCCATGAATTGGTGGTTTTTTAGTAGTTTCAAGTACAATATTCGTAGCTAACGGTTTTGTTCCTGGCTCAAGCTCAACAGACACATTTTGAGAACCAATTCGCTTCATTTGCTCTATCCCCTGTTCTATATTTCGAATATTAAGGATATCGCCTTCACGAATAGGAAATGCATTTTGCCATGGCAATGGTTGTGCATACGTTTTATATAAGACAGACTCTACGCGACCGAGTTGTAAATTAAATTGTAGATTACCTGAAGCTAATGATTGGGATGGAATGCCAATCCGAGACGTGACGTATCCATGTTCTATAAGTGCAGTATTTAAGCTAGTAGATAATTTATTTATATCTTCAACTGTAAGTTTGCGATTTACAAATGGTTTAATTGTTTTACGTAGAAACGTAAACTCGTTAGGCACATCTAATTGTATCTTCTTTTTTTGTGCTTCATAATATAATGGACCTTTAATTAATCGTACACTTGCTGCAGAACTATTATCCACAAATATCGTCTGATCCATAGTAGTATTTATCATATTACTATATGTTAATTCTGCAGACTGACTAATAGGTTCTTCAACAACACGGATATGAGATACAAAAAAAGATGGCTCTACATGTGCTGGCTGTTGTGCCGGTACTGTATAACCATCTTGTGATGTTAAAGAACCAGATGAAAAATCTATTCCACCTGTTTGTACTGTAATTCGTCCCTCTCCAAGCCGCGCCTCTCTCGCTAGTTGTTGTTCTCTCGCTCTATCTAGTTGTTCTTGAGTATCAATAGGTTTAGCACCCAAAATATGTATTGGTACCATACACACTAAACTTAGACAGAATAATAATTCTCTCTTTTTCATATTTCTCCTTTTGTAATAAAATATAAACCTGTTTTATATTTTATTATGTTTTTATTTTGATAGTCAATAGAGAGTTTAAACTGTAAAACCACCTACCAAAGATAATCAATTTATCTTCGATAGGTGGTTTATTCTATTCACCCTTAGCAATGCGATCTAAGAGTTCAATATAAGTTTCTTTATTTAAGGCTGGAGTAAAGTTATCTAATACATCTTTAGCACCTGCTGCATCATCGTATAGTAAGTCTACGATTGTCATAGCCAAGGCTTGTGCTGTTTTAATGTACGCTACATCAGGTACAGAGATTTCATATTCCGCACTGTGTAGTACACCACTGATACAACCAACCCATGGATGGATGACCGGCATCAGGTGAGATACGTCCCCCATGTCTGTACTAGCTGTTATATGTGGACCTTGGTATACATTGGCTTCACCAAAGATAGGATTTGAATTTTCTCGTAAAAGAGTATTCATACGTTCATCATTACGCATCGGTAAATAACCGGGGAGGTCCTTGATAACACATGTGGCCCCTACTGCATCGCCACCGGCTTTTAATGCTCGGTTCACACGATGGTTACCATCTACAATAGCTTCAATATTAGAGGCGCGTACGTAACTTTCAACTTGAACATAATCAGGCACACAGTTTACCAATGTACCGCCTTGATTAATGATTGGGTGGAATCTGAAATAATCGCTTTCTTTGAAAGTTTCACGAATGGAGTTAACCCCCATAACCCCCCATCAAAGCGGCATTAAGAGCATTGATGCCTTCATGGGGTGCTTGGGCCGCATGAGCCACCTTACCATGATACTCAATCAGTTTAGATACGAAACCATTGGAGGTGCTGCCTAGCCCCATTTCACCAGCTGGAGTTTTAGCTGTCTCCACATGCATTTGCATAGCCATATCAATATCGTCGAAGGCTCCTTCATAGATGAGCTGTTGCTTACCACCCATATATTTAAGCTTACCTTGCTCACGCAATTTATTGCGGTAATCAATTTCAATCATTTCCTCTGCCGGAACAGCAAATAATACAACATCGCCAGCTAATTCGTCCATCACAGCTTGTAAACCCATAGCGACAGCAAACATATTCGCAATTTGTACATTATGACCACAGCAATGGGCGGCCCCTGTTAAATCATCGGCACGAGGATGGCGAGGACAGAGAATGGCATCTAATTCCCCCACCATTGCAACCGTATATTTACTATCTCGGCCTTTCATTCTACCTTTTACACCTGTCAATGCATGGCCAGTAGTATAAGAAATGCCAAGTTCATCAAACATAGCTTGAACCTTTTTAGAGGTTTTTACCTCTTTAAAACCCAATTCTGGTTCAGCCATAATAGATTCAGCCAATTCTCGTAAACGCGGTTGTGCATCAACAATAGCTTTACAAACACGTTGCTTTACTTCTTCCTTTGTCATACGGCTCATAATATCTCCTTTATAAAATCGACCGTATAAAATACGGTCGATCATGTCATCATGATGTATAGATATCTTCTAAAATATAATTCTATAATTATATCTTAACATAATTTAGACATCTAACATTATGATTTAGTATTAAATTAAACCTTCTAAATGAAGTACTAATTGGGCTAATGCTGTTGCACAGATGAAAGTACCTGCTGTTACAGCTAGTGCAACAGGAATAATACGCCAAGATAATCGACGGAACGCACCAAGGTCTTTACCTAAGGATAAACCTGCGTACGCAAGTACAGGTGTTGTTGTAGCAAGAAATGTAACTTGGCTAGTTTTAGCGATAATCCATTCTTGGCCAGGCATACCTGGTAAGGATGCAATAACGCCAACTAAAGATACCCAGAACACCATAGGCAATTTATTAGCATATGGCAAGTTAGAGATCAAAGCGCCAATTGTAGCAAGGACAGCCAAGATAGCTACGCCAACTAAACTATCACTAAATAGATGTTTACCATCCATTACATTACCTACTGCAGTGATGATAGCAGCAATACAGATAACGATGACAAATTGTGTTAATTTTTCGCTTTTACTCATGATGTGCTGCCTCCTCTGCTAAATCTTGTTCACGGGTACGACCTGTAAAGAAGTTGTATGTTTTTTCCATAACTGGTAAAGAAACGAATAAACCAAAGTATACACCTAGAACAGTAGTCAACAAGTTTGCAGCCCCAGCAAGAGCCATAATTTGTTGTTCGTAATCTGGATATACCGCAATGATTGGAGCTGTAGCTGCCGCCATCATACTAGCACTACCTACGCCAGCGCCCATAGCTAATGCCAATGGATGGAACCAACCAGATTGTGCCAACATACCAGCCAATACGGAGGCCCACATTGCGCCGATAAGAACACCACAGATGTACATGCCCATAACACCACGGCCCTCAGGAGAGCTAAAGCCAAATTTGTCGATAATAATTGCTACGTTCGGCTCACGGTCTACAGAGTAACAAGCACCTACTGCTTCACGACGCATACCTACTAATAAAGCTACAGGTAAACCAAATACAATAGTACCAAAGAAATGACCAAGCTCTTGTAATAACAATGCCCAGCCAGCACTTGTAAGAATACCAAGATTTGGACCGATACCAAGTCCTACTTTTACCATCAAGATCATAACGGCAATACCGATATAATCGGCAGATTTTTCCATCTGTTTAATCGTAAGAATTTTAAACTTAGGAATAGAAATTAATAAACCTAGAATTCAATGTGTACAATAATGGCAATAATACAACAGGACCTAGTTTTTTTATGCCTATAAATTCAGCGACTACAGTTAGTACGAGCGCTAGAAAATGTATTTTGAGATTTCCCAAAAGCTGCATAATGACCTCCTATAAAAACATATAATATAACATTGTTATATTATAAATAATTTTTATTAAAGGTGTCAATTACAGATGTACATATGTCTATTAGTATTAGATTTTTTCATATGTAACCATAGATACAGAAAATGCACCAATACTATGATTGATGCTTTTCACATTAAATTATAGAATTTAAAAATTTAACACTTTGCAATGGCTTACCAATTTCTTGCTCGCAGTATGCAAATAGTAGTTTCTCAAGTTCCTTCCATATTGTTTTTGGAAGTTTTAAAGGCGTATCTTCACCCCACTGGTAAGCTAAAATCTGAGGTAATGTGGCTTTCACAGAACGAGAAATGCTAAGATTTGTAGTTTCCCGCACCTGCATCCAGAATGGCTCAATTCCGTCTTGATGGTTAAAAGCATTAGCACTAGGGACAACCCCTGCGAGAGATAATAGTTGCCATCCAAGCATTATCGTTCCCAATTGTACATTGCGACGTCGAATTTGCTTGGAATAGTTTACAACGGTATCAAAGACCTTGCGATCTACGTCATACATGGCAAATAACTCTTGAATGAGCTCACTCGCTACCGCTGCATAAGCAATATTATCGAGGTTTACATCTAAGGATTCCACCACATAGGAGCCATCAATTTGCGTAACATTTACATATTCCCCATCGGGTACAACTGTAATATACATGGCACTAAATGGACGTAAATAGGAGCTGTTGCGCATCGTCATCATTCGCTTATGTGGAATCGATGCTTTAATAAGCCCCAAGCTAGGCGTAATAAACGTAAATACGGAATACAACTTATACTTTTTTCGACTTATGACGATGGCTGGCGTATTAAAACCACCATTAAGCTTCTTCATTTTCTTCTTCCGTTGGTTCCTCTACTGGTATAGGTGTTACTTTAATGCGAGAGATACGATATCCTTGCATTTGAGTAACTTCAAAGGTGTAACCATGAGCATCCACCGTATCACCTACGATTGGTGTACGTTCTAATAAACCAAAGACATAGCCACCTATTGTATCAGAATCAGAATTATCAATTTCAATATTCATAATTTCTTCTACTTCGTCTACGAGGACCTTGCCATCAAACTCGAAGGAACCATCTGCATAGGACATCGTAGCTGGTAAATGCGGCTCATGCTCGTCTTGTATATCTCCAACTAGCTCTTCTATAATATCTTCTAAGCCTACAAGACCTACCATGCCACCATATTCATCTACTACTACAGCTAGATATATACGGCGCGTTCTCATATATTGCAACAAGGTAGATAATTTCATTACCTCTGGAACAGTAAGAATGTCTCGTTTAATATTGCGCAAATCCTTACGGGCTTGATTAGGGCGTTCCATTAGATCTTTAATATGAACGAGGCCAATAATGTGATCCTTATCCTCTACACAGAGTGGATAGCGTGTATGTACTTTAGAGCGGATAACCTTCATCGCTTCATCGTAACCATCTTCAACGAATACGCAGTCTACGTCTTGACGAGGCACCATAACCTCTTTCGCCATGCGATCTACGAAATTAAAGACATTATCGATTAACTCAGACTCTACTTGGTCCAGTTGCCCTTCCTCGTGGCTTCTAGAAATCATCATGCGAATTTCTTCTTCTGAGTACACAAGGTCAAGCTCTGTTAAATATTTTGTTTTGTAAAAGCCTAAAATAACATTGGAGATTTTACTAGCAATCCAAATAAATGGATACACCAATTTACCTGCAGCCACGACGATACGGCTATAGGTATTTACATATTTTGTAGGGAAGGATAAGCCCAATGCTTTAGGTACAATTTCGCCAAAAATTAGGACGATTAAGCTAATTAATAGTAATAGAATAATATCTAACACTAAATGCATCCAAGTACTATGAATATTAAGAACCGCCACTATACGATCAACTATATTATCGAATACAAAAGTACCTGTGCCTGCAAGGGCCAAAATAAAGAATAGAATCAAAAACTGTGTAGTATTTAAAAAATACTCAGGATTTTGATAAAGCTTTAATAAAAATTCTCTATCCTTCTCCAAGAGGATGTCCATATCCTCTACATGTTCTTTACGAAGGCGTGCAAAGGAGAACTTTGCAACCACAAAAAAGTTAATTAAAAAAATACATAACAGACCAAACCCTATGGGTAACAGGCCATCTACACTATCCATCTTTATTCCTTTCATATGAATATGGAAACACTTATTTCTTTTTATTATATCAAATTATTTTCTATAACCAAGTTCAGATAACATACCAGATTTATTTCGCCAATCTTTTTTACTTTAACCCAAAGGTCCAAGTACACCTTTGTAGCTAATAGCTTTTGAATGTCTGCGCGCGCTTCAGCGCCAAGTTGTTTTAACAAAGCACCTTTTTTACCGATGATAATGCCCTTTTGAGAGTCTCTTTCACAGTAGATTGTAGCGCGGATATAGGTAGTACCATCATCACGTGTTTTCATTTCATCTACGTCTACAGCGATAGCATGAGGAATCTCATCTCGTGTAGCTAACAAGATTTTTTCACGAACGATATCGGAAATAATAAGGCGTTCCGGTTGATCCGTAATCATATCCTCCGGAAAATATTGTGGACCTTCCGGCAAGGTTTCCTCTAGAACCTTAAGAATTTCAGATAAGTTCTCTTTATCTTTTGCAGAAATAGGAATTACACCTGCAAAAGGATATGCATCCTGATAAGAAACGATTGCTTCTAAAAGCTCTTCTTTCTTGAGTGTATCAATTTTGTTGACTACCAAAAATACAGGAACTTTTACACGTTTCAATTGTTCAATAATAAAATTATCCCCAGGACCACGTTTTTCATTGCCTGCTACGACAAATAAAACAGCTTCCGTTTCTTTTAAGGACTCGATAGCAGCATCTACCATGAATTCGCCTAACTTGTGCTTAGGTTTATGCACACCAGGTGTATCCATAAATACGATTTGTTTGGATTCATCCGTATATACGCAGATGATACGGTTACGCGTTGTTTGAGCCTTATCGGATACGATAGCAATCTTATCGCCAATAAGAGCGTTGATTAAGGTAGATTTACCCACATTAGGGCGTCCTACAACGGCAACAAAGCCTGATTTAAAATGTTCGTTCTTATTCATTATATGGTGCATCCTCCCGCACATAACCCAGATTACCTAGGATAAATTCTTCCTCTGTGCGCATCTCTTTTTTATCTTCCTCGTTCATATGGTCATAGCCTAAGATATGTAAGCAACTGTGAGTCGTTAAATATGCTAATTCTCGTTCAAAGCTATGTCCATATTCAATAGCTTGTTCACGAGTGCGCTCTAAGGAAATAATCATATCACCAAGTAAGTGATGTTCCTCTTCACTGCCTTCGTAGTCATCCCCTTCATTAAGGGCAAAGGACAATACATCGGTAGGTCTATCGATGCCGCGATATTCTTTATTGAGCTCGTGAATCTTAGCATTATCGCAGAGTAAAATACTCATTTCATCTTCTTCAAGACCATATACGCGACTCACTTCATCACAGACCTTGCGTATAACAGCCTCAATATTGGAATCCTCTTGAATTCCTTCATCATAGCTAATATGTATATACATGCTTATCCTTTCGCTACATGCTCTTTAGATGCTGCGTTAGATTCTGTAGTCTCACCAGCTAATTTACGTTCATGATACTGATCGTAAGCTTTTACAATTCGGCCTACTAAATCGTGACGAACAACGTCTTGATCGCTAAAGTAAACCATATTAATACCAGATACATGACGCAATACCTTTTCAGCCTCGCCAAGACCAGATACAACACGTGGTGGCAAGTCAATTTGTGTCTTATCACCGTTGACTACCATTTTAGAGTTGTTACCTAAACGTGTTAAGAACATCTTCATCTGCTCAGCTGTCGTATTTTGAGCTTCGTCTAGAATAACGAAGGCATTTTCTAAGGTACGACCACGCATATATGCTAATGGTGCTACCTCGATAGTACCACGTTCCATAAAGCGTTGTACTTGCTCGATGCCAAACATTTCATGTAATGCATCATAAAGAGGTCGCAAATAAGGATCTACCTTGTCTTGTAATTCACCAGGTAGGAAGCCTAATCGTTCACCAGCCTCTACAGCAGGACGAGTCAAAATAATTTTATCTACATTGCGATTTTTTAAATAGAATGCGGCTAACGCTACGGCTAGGAATGTTTTACCTGTACCGGCAGGGCCTATACCAAAGGTAATAGTGTTTTTACGGATGCTATCAACATAGTATTTCTGACCTTCCGTTTTAGGCGTAATATTTTTACCGCGCATATTAACGGATAAGGTATCTTCAAACATAGTATGTACAGCATCAGCTTTACCGTTCGCTACAAGTTTCGCCGCAATACGAACTTGGGACTCAGTAATGGTACTGCCTTCACGATATAAGAATACCAGTTCCTCTAACGTACGATACAGAGCCTCTACTTGCTTTTCATCGCCCTTGATAACAACAGTATCCCCGCGTGCCACTACATCTACAGAGATGACTTCAAGCATCATATGCAAATATCGATTATGTTGACCTAGTATGGATTGTGCTAGGTCATATGTAGGAAATGTAAATACTTGTTCGCTCATACAACCTCCTAATCTATAAACTTACGAACGGCTTTGCCGTTTAAATAATCACATAAATCACCTTGATGGGCATCCAGTTCGTCTAACTTATCATCAATTAAGTCTTGTACGCGCCACCAACCCATAGACCAATTTGTAAAGAGTGTATTATCTTCAGGCGCTCGCCCAACAAGACGCTGCAGTACAATGTCAGGGTGTAAATGACGGATAAAGTTGACTACACGGTCAGCATATTCTTCTGCACTGATTAAGGTGAACTGACCTTCTTGGTACCACCTAGCCATCAATGTATTTTTCACAATATATAAGGCATGTAATTTAACTTGATCCACACCGAGGGCTGATAAGATACGGGCCCCTTCGATTGTATCCTTCATGGTGTCCCATGGTAAATTTACTATCATATGGGTTGTTACATTAAATCCATATCTCTTAATGCGTAGTACAGCATCAATAAATTGAGCTAAATCATGACCCCGATTAATTTTCTCTAATGTATCATAATTGACCGTTTGCAATCCTAATTCAATATAGATATCCTTTTGAAAGCGATCTCTAATATCAGCCAATATGTCTAAGTATTCATCGGCAATACAATCTGGTCTAGTTGCAATGGCGATACCTACGGCTTCATCGATGCAGCCTTGCTCCATATAGCTTTTAAAATCATCAAGTCCCAAATATGTATTGCTAAAGTTTTGATAATAAGGTATAAATTTTTTTCGCCTTATATTTAGGACCTATGTGAGCAATGTTTTCTTCTAATTGCATGCGCACTGTCATCCATGCAGGACGATTTTCATAGCCCGCACCGATTTCACCACAGAAGGTACAGCCCCCTACGCCGGCCGAACCATCTCGATTTGGACAGGTCAGCGGTAAGGCAACAGGCAATTTATAAACCTTTTCCCCATAGGTTTCTTTATAATATTTAGATACCATGCGGTATCGTTTTGGTCTCGTTGTATCGGTCATAACACTCCTATTTAACTAACCAATCATCGCTTGTGAAATTTAACAAGCCTCTATTTCAGGACGTATAAACGGTTTTACCTCTTTATTGACGTCGATAATTACTGTAAATGGTGTATTAGGTACATTCTCTATGCCTAATACATGTGCCGTATCTTCAGACATTGGCATTTCCACGTATTGTTGGCGAATTTTGCGCCATTCTTTGAAGGTATAGTTTGGAATATACTGAGATGCAATCTCTTCGTTGCGCCAGAATGATTCCCCTTCTTGTAAAAGTTCCTTTGTTTGCTTCGGCAAACCAATGGCTTCGCTACGAACCTTGCCACGATAACTTACAAGGGTATCGTATTGTAGTAATTCAGCGGCCACATTGTCCCCCTTAGACAAGAAGAAATTATATAAGAACTCGATTTGGTCGATATCTTTCAAATTAACCTTATGATTTCCAGCATCGAGCCAAGCCTGTGTCATTTCACAGAAATAGGTGAAAGCATCCTTTTTTAGACTCCACTTTAGAAGGATCATACTTTTTCATAGGTGGTACATGATTTGTTACTGTATCCTCACCAGTTATAGATGTATCAGTATGTTCCTTAATAAGCTTGCTACCAATATAGCCAAAGACGGTTCTAAAACGCTCACTATTATAGAAGCGCTCAAATACATCTTCAAAATGCTTTAAGAAGCGTACATCTTTATAAGGTAATACATGAGTGGTTAATACCTCATATGGCGCTAACGGATCACTAATATATTGGTATTCCTCCATGCGGCGTACACCAGATCCTTTTAGTAATTTCAAGAATCCTATTTGTAGCGCATGAGGTTGTAGACTGAAAAGATCATTAAAGGATAATCCAAATCGCGCTTTATTTTCGTAAGGTAAACCTACAATTAAATCCATATGCACATGGGTACGACCAGCCTCAATAATAGGACGGATAGCCTTTTGAATGTACGGCCAATCGTTATATCGGTTAATGGCATCTAAGGTTTTCTTATGTGTACTTTGTACGCCCACTTCGATTTGAATACGCCCTGGTGGTGTTTCACAGAGAATATTTGTTTCCCATTCCGTCATGAGCTCAGGCTCCATTTCTAAATGGAAGTTCGTCTCTGTATTGGCATCTCGCATAAATTCCATCAATGGACGATGATGATGTGGTGCACAGTTAAATGTTCTATCTACAAACTTAACTTGCTTTACCTTATGGTCGATAAACCATTGTAATTCTTTAAAAGTTCGCTCTTGTGGGAAGAATCGCACTGTATTCTTATTGCCAGATAAGCAATACTGACAAGAGAATGGACATCCGCGAGAGGATTCATAATAGATGATTTTATGTTCTAAATCCTCCATATCCTCTTCTACATATGGGAATGGAATGGTACTAAGATCTTTAACCTCTACGGCCTCAGTGGATCCCATAAGTTGACCTGTAATATGGCGGCCCCGTACACCAGGGATTTCTTCTCCTAATCCATCCTTACCATTTTGTAATGCACTAATGAGTTGGTAGAAAGCTTCTTCCCCTTCACCTTGTACAACATAGTCTACAGCATGGCAACGATTTAGAATTTCATCGGCAGTGAAAGATACCTCCGGACCACCTAAGATAATTTTAATATCTGGTCGAACTGCTTTCACCATGTCCACCACATGTAAGGTCATTTCAATGTTCCAAATATAGCAAGCAAAGCCCAATACATCTATATTGCGCTCTGTAATATCGCTAAGAATATGTAAAACAGGCATATTAATAGTATATTCTACTATATCATATGCCTGTCCGTGAGCATGCCCGTAGGCTTTGAGATACCGCAAAGCCAGGGAGGAATGTATAAATTTTGAGTTTAATGTGGATAAAACTACGTTCATAGGTCCCCTTTATATCATCGAATGGCTCAGCCACCGTCTAGTCATAATACACATATTATACCATTAAAAGAGCCCAAAGATAAAGGAAACAATAGCACCCACTAAAATGACAACCCCTACTACAGAGAGGATAATGCCACCGAAGAATACAACAGCTGCTAAAACAACAGCTAATATGATAATCAAAATGATGCGACTAAGCCAGCTTGTACTATTAAAGCTATACACCTTAACATGAGGGCCATATTGATTGTACTCTTCACTGCGTTGATACTCTTCATTCATATTACTAGGTGTAGAGTCCACATGAACAGAGTCTCCTACCTCTTCAATAGTTACACCATCAAAGTCACGGCGTTCATCATCAGATAATACTCGTGTATTTGGCTCTCCGAAGTGAGCATTACTACCAAAGCTATCGCTACGTTCATTATTTCTATATATATTTTGATTGTTATTTGTATTGTGTTGATCAGACATCGTTACGTCCTTTATATGACCAAAAGAATAATTAATTTTATACAACTTATTATATCATATTTTTCTGATAAAAATGCAAATAAATATCCCCTATAGATATAAATTCATATATCTATAGGGGATATTTTTGTTTGTATTACTTTATGTGACTATAGGCTAACGGGCAAATTAGTCTTTCAAGTATTTTTGAAGCAATTGATTTACCATACCTGGGTTAGCACGGCCTTTAGATTCTTTCATAACTTGACCTACTAAGAAACCAATAGCCTTACCATTGCCACCTTTGAAATCTGCCACTGGTTGTGGATTATTAGCAATAACTTGCTTAACGATTTCTTCAATAGCACCAGTATCTGTGATTTGAACAAGACCTTCTTCTTTTACGATAGTATCAGCATCCTTGCCGGATTCCCACATAGATACGATAACTTTTTTCGCAATTTTACCAGAGATTGTACCTTTATCGATAAGAGCAATCATACCAGCCAAGTTTTCTGGGCTTACTTTAGATTCAGCGAATGTTAAACCACTTTCATTAATCATCTTGGACAAGTCACCAAGCATCCAGTTAGCCACAGTCTTAGCATCTGCACCTGCTTTTACAGTAGCATCTAAGAAATCTGCAGTTTTACGAGATACAGTAAGGATTGTTGCGTCTTCACGAGACAAACCATATTCAGATACAAAGCGTTCAATCTTAGCATCTTGCAATTCAGGTAACGCACGACGTACTTCTTCGATTTTTTCGTCCGTAATTACAATTGGTACCAAGTCTGGTTCAGGGAAGTAACGGTAATCGTTTTCTTCATCTTTCTTACGCATACCAATCGTAATGCCTTGAGCATCATCCCAAGTACGTGTTTCTTGATCTACTTTACCGCCAGCTTCGATCAACTTAGCTTGACGCAAGGCTTCATATTCAACAACCTTTTGAATAGCTGTTAAGGAGTTAACATTCTTAGTTTCTGTACGTGTACCAAACTCTTTAGTACCACGCAAACGTACGGATACGTTACAATCACCACGCAAGGAGCCTTCTTCCATACGACCGTCAGATACTTCTAAGTATTGCAAGATGGAACGTAGTTTTTCAACATATGCTCTTGCTTCTGCACCAGAACGAATATCTGGTTCAGATACGATTTCAAGAAGAGGAACACCTGTACGGTTGTAGTCAACGTTAGAAGATTTAGAATCGGAAATAGTGTTACCACTGTGAACGAGTTTACCTGCATCTTCTTCCATGTGAATACGCGTAATACCTATGCGTTTAGTTTCACCATTTACTTCAATGTCCAAATGACCATTTAAGCAAATTGGCAAATCATATTGAGATGTTTGATAGTTTTTAGGCAAATCAGGATAGTAGTAGTTTTTGCGGTCAAATTTATTAAAGTTTAGAATTTCACAATTCAATGCTAAACCAACTTTGATGGCAAATTCTACTACTTGTTTATTTAACACAGGCATAGCACCAGGCAAGCCAAGGCATACTGGGCATACGTGTGTATTTTGATCGCCGCCGAATTCAGTGGTACAACCACAGAAGATTTTAGACTTAGTCTTAAGCTCTGTATGAACCTCTAAACCAACGACTGTTTCGTATTTACTACTCATAGAGAAACCTCCCCAGTTGGTGCTACTAATTGACAGTCCGGACGTGCTTGTTCAAATGTGAAAGCAGCACGTAATAATGTTTCTTCACCCATAGCAGGGCCAAGTAATTGTAATCCAATTGGCAAATTATTGCTACTCATACCTGCTGGGATGCTAATACCTGGAATACCTGCAAGATTTGCTGGTACTGTACAGATATCTTCTAAGTACATTGCTAATGGATCATTAGCTTTTTCACCAAATTTGTAGGATGTATTAGGTGCAGTTGGTGTCAAAATCAAATCCACCTTGGAGAATGCTTCGTCAAATTCGTTTTTAATAAGGCGACGAACTTTCAAGGCTTTCAAATAATAAGCATCATAGTAACCAGCACTCAATACATAGGTACCTAACAAGATACGGCGTTGCACTTCAGGACCAAAGCCTTCTGTGCGAGTTTTAGTAGACATATCTACTAAGTTATCTGCAGGTACCCGCATACCATAACTTACACCGTCATAACGAGCCAAATTGGAGCTAGCTTCTGCCAATGCAATGATATAGTAAGCAGACAATGCATATTTAGAATTAGGCAAGGAAACCTCAACGATTTCAGCACCTAATTTTTTGTATGTTTCGATAGCTTCTTCAATAGCTTTACGAACTTCGCTATTGAGACCTTCACCAAAGAATTCTTTTGGTACACCAATTTTTAGATTTTTTACATCATTTACAAGTGCTGTAGTGTAGTCTACACGAGTGCCTGGAATGGACGTTGAATCTTTAGCATCGTGACCAGAGATGGCATTTAATACTAAAGCAGCATCTGTTACATCACGAGTAATAGGTCCAATTTGGTCCAAAGAGGATGCGAAGGCGATTAAACCATAACGAGATACATTACCGTATGTTGGTTTTAAGCCTACAACGCCACAGAAGGACGCTGGTTGACGAATAGACCCACCAGTATCGGAGCCAAGAGCCCAAATAGCAGACCCGCTGGATACAGCTGCTGCACTACCGCCAGAAGAACCACCTGGTACGCAATCAGCATTCCAAGGATTAGATGTTTTAGCTAATGCAGAGTTCTCTGTAGAGCCACCCATAGCAAATTCATCCATATTAAGTTTACCAAGGCTAATATAATGATTGTTTTGTAAACGTTCAATAACTGACGCATTGTATGGAGGCACAAAGTTTTCCAACATTTTAGATGCACATGTTGCAGGTTCATCTTTAATACAAATATTATCTTTAATTGCACCAGGAATACCTGCCAATGGGGAAATAGCATCACCTTTAGCAATTGCTTCATCTACAAGCTTAGCTGTAGCCAAAGCACGATCATGAGAATCGGATAAGTACGCATGTACAGTCGGTTCCACTTTCGCTTTATGTGCAATAACAGCATTCGTCAATTCAACAGCGCTGATTTCTTTATTCACTAGTTTCTTGTGTAATTCATGAATTGTTGCCACAGCGAAACCTCCTATTCTTGTACAACGCGAGGTACTTTAAAGTACCCATCCTCTGCTTCTGGAGCATTGGATAAAGCTAAATCATGATCAAGGGATGGTTTTGTTTCATCCTCTCTAAATACATTGTGCAATGGTACTGCATGAGCCATAGGCTCCACACCATCAAGTTCTAATGCATCTAGTTCAGCAACATAAGTCAAGATGTCGGACAACTCTTTTTCTACATGTGCCATATGTTCTTCCTTAACTTCCAAGCGTGAAAGTAAGGCGATTTTTTTAATTTCCTCTTGGCTGATTTTCATCGAGACACATCCTTTCATAATTATTTATTATAAAGCAAATAATATATATTTTCAAAATATTGTAGAATGTATGATTATTGGATTTCTCCCAGTTCGCGTAGGAGTTCTACAAACTCTTCTTCATTCATAACACGAATACCCAATTCATTTGCTTTAGTAAGTTTACTACCACTGTCTTCGCCAGCAATAACAAGGGTTGTTTTCTTAGAAACAGAACCTGTAACCTTAGCCCCATGAGCTTCAAGAATCTTACCAGCTTCACTGCGACCCATAATTTCAAGTTTACCTGTGAGAACGACGATTTCGCCTTCCATTTGGTTGCCTGCTGCTTCAACAACATCTACAGTCATCTTAAGTCCAGCTTCTGTTAAGCCTTCAATGATTTCTACATGAGCAGGATCTTGACGGTATTCAACAATACTATCTGCCATTGTAGGACCAATCTCTTCTACTGCAACGAGTTCTTCCTTAGTAATAGTCATGAATCGTTCCATAGATTTTACAACACTTGCAATTGTTCCGGCTGCCTTAGATCCAATTAGTCGAATACCAAGACCATATAGTACACGATCTAATCCGCGAGATTTAGAATCTGCGATAGCTTTTACCAAATTCTCAGCAGACTTCTTACCCATTCGGTCCATGGTAACTAGTTGTTCGACCGTTAAATGATATAAATCAACAACATTGGTGATTAATTTGTTATTGATTAGGTTTTCTACAATACTAGGCCCGAGACCATCAATATTCATAGCATCGCGAGATGCAAAATGGATAATTTGTTCCTTTTCAATGGCAGGACAATGTTTATTGGTACAACGAACAGCGGCTTCACCTTCACGTCGGACTGCAGGAAATTCGCATACAGGACATGTATTAGGAATTGTAAAAGGCACTTCAGAACCAGTTCGTTTTTCAGGAACTACGCGAATAACCTCTGGAATGATCTCGGCTGCCTTGTGAATGATGACATGGTCACCAATGCGAATATCTTTTTCATTGATGAAGTCTTGATTATGTAATGTAACACGACTTACATTTGTACCGGATACGAATACAGATTCCAATTCACCAGTTGGAGTAAGAACACCTGTACGTCCTACATTGATAGTAATATCCTTAAGAACGGTTTCTACCTCTTCTGGTGGATATTTGTAAGCTGTAGCCCACTTAGGATCCTTCGCAGTACTGCCAAGTACCTCTTGGTCATCGAAACTATTAACCTTAATTACCATACCGTCTGTATCGTATGGCAACTCATGGCGCTTTTCACCCCAATAATTAATAGCCTCTATGACTTCGTCAATTGTTTTGCATACGCGGTAATGAGGATTTACAGAAAACTTGAACGTTTCTAGACTTTGGAGCAATTCCTCTTGGCTATGAATATTAGCTCCCACTTCAGAACCGATTGCATAGGCAAAGAATGCTAAATTACGACTAGCCGTAATGGCAGGATCTTGTTGACGCAAAGAACCAGCTGCTGCATTACGAGGATTTACGAAGGTAGGTAAGCCCTCTTCATCACGTTCTTCATTTATACGTTTAAATTCACTATGAGGCATATATGCTTCACCGCGAACCTCGATAAATTCTGGCGCATCCTCTAGATATAAAGGAATGGATTTAATAGTACGCACATTAGCAGTTACGTCTTCACCAACGCGACCATCACCACGTGTTACGGCACGTACAAACATGCCGTTCTCATAGTGCAAATTAACAGCTAAACCATCGATTTTAAGTTCTACCACATAAGCAGAAGGCTTATGACCTAATTCCTTCTCTACACGACTAGCAAATGCACGTACTTCATCAGCACTAAATACATTAGATAAGCTCAACATAGGGCGGCCATGGACGACCTTTTCAAAGGAACCTTCTACCTTCATGCCTACCCGTTGTGTTGGCGATGATGGCACAATATATTCAGGATGAGCTGTTTCCAAATCAACAAGCTCACGATATTTTTTATCATATTCAAAGTCACTCATTGTAGGAGCATCTTTTACGTAGTATAAATACTGCGCATGAGTTAGCTCTTGTTGTAACTCTTTAATTCTATCTTTCGGATTCATATTACATCCCTTTTACAGTGCAGTAACACTCTATACGTTCCTTACAAGTAAGGTAAAGAGGTTAACTGCCATACACAAATTTTATCCCTTCTTAACAGGTGCAAATTTTGCCATTACTACACGTACACCTTGTGTGGGGAATTCAATAGTTAGCTTCATACCAGCCCCTTCACCGGCAACGTTGATAACCTTACCATTGCCCCATTTACTATGAATGGCTGTATCACCTACTTTCCAATCAGCAATCACTTCATTGCGAACAATTGGTTTTGTTACAGGGCGACTGGTAACACTCATATGTTGCGGTACATGGCGCTTAATATCATCAGGTACTTTACGCTTAGCACGCAAACCATCTACTAACTCTTCTGGAATTTCATCGATAAAACGAGATGGTAAATAGCTACTAGTGCGTCCAAATACGGTACGCGTAGTGGCATTAGAAATATATAATTCCTTTTCAGCACGAGTAATACCTACATAAGCAAGGCGGCGTTCCTCTTCAATTTCCTCAGGGTTCATCAAGGTGCGGCTATGTGGGAATAAGCCTTCCTCCAAGCCTCCTAAGAATACGATTGGGAACTCCAGACCTTTCGCAGCATGTAATGTCATCAATGTAACTTTAGACTCTTCTTGCTCGAAAGAATCAACATCATTTACGAGTGCTACTTGTTCCAAGAAGTCTTCCACTGTACCATTTGGATTTGTATCTTGGAAGTCTTTAGCTACAGATAAAAGTTCACCGATATTCTCAGCGCGAGCCTGATCTTGTGGATCTGTACTCTCTTCTAATTGTGCCAAGTATCCGGTTCTATCAAGAATAGATTCTAAGATATCAAGTACAGTTTTATCTTCCATTTCAGCTACGAGAGTAAAGATAAGGATACCAAATTCCTCTAACTTTTCCTTTGTCTTACCTTTAATCGTATCTACTAGATGCAGCTGTGTTAATGTCATAAACAAGGACGTGCCATTTGCACGAGCATAATCTTGTAGTTTTGCCACTGTAGTAGCACCAATACTACGCTTAGGTACATTGATGATACGTAATAAGCTCAAATCATCGAATGGATTATATAACACGCGTAAGTAAGCTAAAACGTCCTTAATTTCTTTACGATCATAGAACTTCGTGCCCCCTACCATCGTATATGGCAGAGCCCGTTTAATCAGTGCTTCTTCAAGTACACGAGATTGAGCATTTGTACGGTACAAAATAGCCATATCACCATAAGGCACACCATGAATATCGTGCTTTTTAGCAATTGTATCGCCAATAAAAGCAGCTTCTTCATGTTCAGACTGAGCCGTAAAATGCTGAATTTTAGCCCCTTCTGTCTTATCGGTCCATAAATTTTTCTTAGGACGACCTTCATTATTTTCAATTACCGCATTCGCTGCATCAAGAATAATCTTTGTAGAACGATAGTTTTGTTCCAACTTGATGGATGTACAGTTCGGATAATCCTTTTCAAAGTCCAAAATATTTTGAATATCTGCGCCACGCCATGCGTAAATACTTTGATCAGCATCACCTACAACGGCAATATTTTTCCAATGAGAGGCTAATAATTTAGCCAATAAATATTGAGCATGGTTCGTATCTTGATATTCGTCGATCATAACATAACGAAAACGCTTGCTATATTTATCTAACACAGCCTCATTGGACTGCAATAATTTAACAGCTACCAATAAAAGATCATCAAAATCTAGAGCATTATTCTTACGCAATTCCCGTTCATAATACTCATATACATCAGCAACCTTTTGTTGGTAAAAGTCTCTCGCTTGCTTTCTAAAATCTGAGGCAAATAACAATTTATTTTTTGCATCGGATATGGCACCAATCATAGCACCTACAGGATAGTATTTATCGTCAAGGTTTAATGCTTTTAAAGCAGCCTTAATAACAGCTTGCGAGTCAGATGTATCGTAGATTGTAAAATTACTGTTATAACCTAAGAAGTTATCTAATTCAAAACGCAAGAATTTCGCACAGAAGCTATGAAATGTGCTGAGCCAAATTCGAGTAGCTACATCACCTACTAAACCTTCTACACGACTTTTCATTTCTTTTGCCGCTTTATTGGTAAACGTAATAGCTAAGATTTCATAAGGATTAACACCTTGAGCCAATAAATGTGCAATGCGAACGGTTAACACCTTTGTTTTACCAGATCCAGCACCGGCTAAAATCAATAAAGGGCCTTCCGTATGTTGAACGGCTTGTTGTTGCTCTTTATTTAAACCTGTTAATAATGAATTCATCGGAACACCCCTATCGCCCTTACATATACTATAGTTTCATAATCATATAAATAGAGAAGAAGAACGTTGCAAGCAACGTTCTTTTCCCTTTGTATACTACTATACTATTTCATAGCACCAAGAATTGGTGGTACGATTTGTTTTTTACGAGACATAGTATTTGGCAAGAATACGCCATTATCTTTAACTTCTTTTTCGAATGCTTTTGTTACTACAGCTTCTACATCACCGCTGAATAACAATGTAGTACTTTCATCAAGAATATTTGTAACCATGATGTAAGATGCATCATAGTTATTAGCGCTGCGAAGAGCCTCTAATGCAGCTACAAGTTCAGCTTGTTTAGCCAATACATCTGTTGTATCCATAACAGAAATTTGACCGATAGAAATTGTTTTACCTGCTTCGGAGAATTCTTTCATATCTGTACGAACGATGTCGTCGTTAGTCAAATCAGAAATATCTGCACCAGCTTTTAACATATCAAGGCCATAGGACTCGATATCTACACCAGCGATTTCCGCCAATTTATGTGCCATTTCTTTATCTGTTTCTGTGCATGTTGGAGAGCGGAATAAAACAGTATCAGAAATGATAGCGGACAACATCAAACCAGCAATAGTTTTAGGAATTTCTTGATTGTTTTCCATGTACAATTTAGTAATGATTGTATTAGAGCAACCTACTGGTTCTAAACGCATAAATACAGGACCATCAGTTTCGAAATCACCAATGCGGTGATGATCCACAACGCCGCACATATTCATAGACTTGTAACCGTCAATGATTTGTTTAGATTCATTGTGGTCTGTTAAATATAAGTTACCACCTTCTGGAGCAAATTCTTCCCAATTCTTAACGATTTGAGGGTGTTCAAAACCAAAATGATTCAATACGTATGTTGTTTCCTTATTTGCTTCACCTGCACATACTGGAGTAGCTGGTGTACCCATTTGTGTTAAGAAATTAGCAAAGGAAATAGCAGAACAAATAGAATCTGTATCAGGGCTTTTATGACCTGCTACATATGTTTTTACATCACTCATAATATACCTCTTTTATATAAATTTCACACTTAATATCGACTTACGTCAATCCGATTTTTAACTCTATTATTATATCATAAATTATATAAAAAAACACGCCACTACTAAGTAGTGACGTGTTTTTATCATTCTAAAAAATTATCTAATGTAAATGATTAGTCGTGATTTTTTTTGCGGTTTGTAAACAAACCAGGTCCAAGTGTTTCAATGATGATGAACAGCATTGGAATGATAAAGATACCAAACAATGTTGCTGTTGTCATCCCTGCTACTACAGTAATACCCATGGATGTACGAGCACCAGAACCAGCACCAGTAGATACTGCCAATGGCAATACACCAAGGATAAACGCAAAGGATGTCATCAAAATTGGACGTAAACGAATTTTTGCAGCTTCGATAGCGGCATCAACAACGTTCATACCACGTTCGTCAACACGGATCTTAGCGTACTCAATAATCAAAATCGCATTTTTTGCAGCCAAACCAACAAGGGTTAAGAGACCAATCTGCATGTAAATATCATTAGCTAAGGAATATCTGCCTGTAAAGTTCAACAAGAATGGAACTAAAGAAGCACCAATCATACCAGATGGTACGGAGAACAATACGGCAAATGGTACCTTCCAAGATTCATACAAGGCAGCCAAAATTAAGAATACAAATACTAGACCTAAACCAAGAATCATGATGGTTTGAGAACCAGCTTTCAACTCTTCACGAGATTGACCTGCCCAGTCATATGTATAACCGGCTGGTAATGTTTTAGCTGCCGCCTCTTTCAATGCATTAATCGCATCACCAGAGGAGTAACCATTCGCTTGAGAACCACCGATTTGTACAGCCATCGCATTATCAAAACGAGTAATACTAGACGGTGTACCTGTTTGTTCTTTCGTAATATAGTTAGAAACTGGAACCATAAGGCCCTTGCTATTACGAACAGCTAGCATATTAAGCTGTTCCGCATTTTGACGGTAAGCGTCTTCAGCTTGAACTACTACTTTATAGTTTTTACCATATGTAGTAAAGTCATTGACTTGAATACTACCATAGAAACCTTGCAATGTAGTAAAGATATCAGCTAATGCCACGCCATCTTGAGCCGCTTTTTCACGATTCACATCAAATTGTAAGGATGGTGTAGATGTATCAAATGTAGTGTAAATAGATCGAATTGCTGGACTCTTACGAGCTTCTGCTAAGAATTCATTAGCACGTTCCGCCATAACTTGTGGGCTGTCACCAGCTTTGTTAATGAGGTACATGCTGAAACCACCTGTAGAACCTAGACCAGGAATAGATGGTGGGTTCATAGCAATTACAGTTGCTTCTGGTACCTTTTCAGCAGCAAAGCCAAATGTTTGACCAACCATGGCATTAATTGATGTTGCTTGTGTTGTACGATACTTCCAGTCAGACATAGTAGCAAAGATTACACCTGCACTTGATTTTTGACCACCACCTAAGAGGTCAAAGCCTGCTACAGTAAATACCTCTTGGAATAATTGCTCATCTTTTGGCTTTTCAGGATCATTTTTACCTTCTAAGAAGGAAGCAATTTTTTCAAGGGTCGCCATAGTACGCTCAGATGTGGCACCTGGCGGCTCATTAACAGCAATCATGTAATAACCGCTATCCTCTGCAGGTACAAAGGATGTTGGTAAGAAATGGAATACTAAACCAGTACCACCAGCAAAGATTAACAATGCAATAACGGTTAAGCTCAAACGATGGCTTAAACGAGCCAATTGGATACCATACCAATTGCTGAAACGTTCTAGGCCTGCATTGAATTTATTTAACTGACAATGTACCAAATCTTCACGCTCTTTAGGTGTGTGAGGTTTTAACATCGTAGCACATAGTGCTGGTGTTAATACAAGGGCAACAATCGCAGAAATAACAACAGATACAGCGATTGTTAATGCAAACTGTTTGTAAAGAATACCTGTCATACCACCCATGAAGGCAACTGGTACGAATACAGCTACCAATACAAAGGCGATACCAATTACAGGGCCTTGTACATTTTCCATCGCTTTAATAGCCGCCTCTTTCGGAGGTAAGCCATTATATTTTAATTCATACTCTACCGCTTCTACTACTACGATAGCATCGTCAACAACGAGGCCGATAGCTAATACCATGGCGAATAATGTTAACGTATTGATAGAGAAATCAAGTAATACGAAAGCACCAAATGTACCTAGCAAGGATACTGGAACAGCAATCATAGGAATAATTGTAGATCGCCAGGATTGTAAGAATACATATACTACAAAAAGAACGAGTAGTAATGCTTCTACAAAGGTATGCTCTACCTCATTGATAGATGCACTTACGAATTTAGTATTATCTACAACTACGTTATATTGCATATCTGGTGGGAAGGATTTAGATTGTTCATCTAGTACCTTCTTAACATTCGCAATAGTTTCTAATGCATTCGCATCATTTTGAAGAGAAATAGCAAAACCTGCTACCTCTTTATGCGCGGACTTAGCAATAAAGTCATATCCTTTAGCACCAATTTGAATGCGAGCAACATCTTTTAGATGCAATACCTTACCATTAGAGCTTTTAATAGCAATATTACCAAATTGTTCAGGTGTTACAAGACGACCTTCAATTTTGATAGGGTATTGAAATGCTTGTTCCCCATTAGTAGGATTTTGACCAACTGTACCTGCCGCAGCCTGTAAGTTTTGTCCCTTAATAGCTGCTGTTACTTCAGAAATAGTAACACCAAGATTTTGCATCTTCGCTGGATCCAACCAAATGCGCATAGCATAATCAGAACCGAACTCTTGTACAGAACCGACACCCTTAATAGCTTTAATAGCATCCATCATATAGTTGGTAGCATAGTTCTTTAAGAATGTAGAATCATAAGTACCATCAGGTGAGTTCAAGGAGAATACCATAGCCATATCACCAGAAGATTTAGTAGTTGTAACACCAACTGCTTGTACCTCTGCAGGTAATTGAGCAAGTGCTGCTTGTACACGGTTTTGTGTATTAACCGTATCCATATCGGCATCTGTGCCTTGATTGAACTGAACAGTCAAAGAGTAACTACCATTACTAGAGCTACTAGATGTCATATAGTCCATATCTTGTACGCCTACGATTTGTGTTTCAATAACACTGGCTACCGTATCATTAACAACTTGAGCCGTTGCACCTGTATAGGCAGTGTTTACACGAACTGTAGGTGGAGAAATTTGTGGATATCGAGCTATCGGAAGGTTCATCATAGAAATGAGACCTACCAAGGTAATAACAATGGCTATTACAATGGCAAAGATAGGTCGATTAATAAAGGAATTTTCGACACGATCTAGCCCCCTTCTATTTTGTAGCTTTTTAATTGTTCTTTTTGAAAGCAATTTAGCATTAACCTTCACACCGTTTTTAACCTTAGTTAAGCCATCAACGATGATTGTGTCTCCAGGTGCTAAACCGGCTTTAATAATTGTATCGCTACCACTTGTACCGCCAACTTCAACACTTTTTTTCGTTCTACTACACCATCAGCATTTACAACATAGATAAAGTTTTTTGATCCATAATTTGAAGAATGGCACGACTAGGAACAAGAATAGCATCTTTGAGATTTTTGACCAGGAGAAATCACTGTAGCAAACATATTTGGCAACAACAAATGATCAGGATTTGGGAAAGATGCTTTCAACACAAGCTTACCTGTTGATTGATCAAGACTTTTTGCTGCTTGAACAATAGAACCCGGTTGATTATACGTTTCGCCATCAGCAAGTTTTAACTGAATATTTGGGCCATTGGAATCATCGCCAGTTGGGTTTTTCATGAAGTCAAGATATTCTTGCTCTGTCATACTAAATTCAACAAAGATTGGATCGATAGAATCAATGGTTACTAATGTTGTAGAACCTGCTTGTACAAATGTACCCATATCGATATCATCCATACGTAATGTACCAGAATATGGTGCATATACCATTGTATCGCCATAGTTATCTTGAGCAATTTTTACGGATGCTTCGTATGCTTCATAAGCTGCCTTAGCTTGTTCTACAGTACTTCGTTGTGTATCTACACGTTGTTGCGCAATAGCATCTTGTTGAGCTAATGTTTCATAACGATTAAGGTCTACTTCAGCATTTTTATAGTTTGCATTAGCTTGAGCAGCTTGTGCTTCTGCATTAGCAAGAGTAGCTTCGTATTGACGAGAATCGATACGATATAATGGCTGGCCAGCAACAACTTGCTCCCCGCCTTTAACATATTTTTCAACTACGTAACCGGTTACACGAGCATGTACAGCTACAGAGTTTTCTGCAACTACTGTACCAGCATAGGTTTGGTTTACCTGTGCATCACTTGCAGTAATTTTGTATGCATTGACACTCACGTCGCCTGCTTGCTGTTGATTACTGCCACAACCAGCAACCATTACAGCGGATACAACGAGAGCCGCTAACATACGGGAATAACGGAACTTCATTATCTGTACTCCTTTACACGAAACTAATCATCTATGTGTCATAATTACATAAATCTTTTTATATATTTTACAGGATTCTATAGACAAAGTCAATTTTTTCGATACTCCTCCACCTTTATAGAACATAGATAAAATCTAATTAAATTTAAATTCATATTCATTGTATACAATCAAAACGACAAAAATTATTGACATTTTAGATTCTTTATGTACACTTTTTTCTAATTAAATATCTATGCGCCGTGGGGAAATCATGGGGAAACCATGGTGAAATTTCAAGCGAATAAATGCGTATTTTAGCGATCATATAGGAACATTAAAAAAAGCTAGAAGATTAGGTAACTACTGGTTTTATCCAGTATTTACGTATCTTCTAGCTTTAGCTTGAATATTGGTGGAGATGAGGGGTATACCCTGTATGATACCACGTAAACACTATATATTTATAACGTATTCCTGTCAAGGGGAACACTATGGGGAAAATTAAAATTTAACGAAGTCATAAGATACGGCTGCTCCGTCTAAGCTCTTACCTTTAGGATTTGTAATCGATTTAAAGGCCTCGACTCTTAGGCGATCACGTTGATAATGTACCGTACCATATATATCATTATTAATAACAGCGACTCCGGCTCCAATACGATTACGTTTTTCTTGGTGAATACTATAATAGTTATTATTTATAGTATTATTATCGTTATTCGTTTCTTTTAAAAGATAATCGGCTTTATCTTTTTTAGCTAACGTATTAGCTTTACGATCAGCTTCTTCTTGAGTACGAGCCGTATATTGAATATCGGCCGGTCTCGTCTTAACTTTTTCGATGAGATGCGTTACCTCTTTAACATCGCCTTCGCCACGATATTTATGCATATTTAATTGTGCATCTCGTATATTATCACGGCTAACGCTAGCGATATTCTGTACCGGAACAGTCGAGTCTTTGATACCTTTATTATAGAAATAGAAGCAAGAACCGACCATAAGGGCGATAAGAATTAGGATAGCGCCGCCGATTAATATGCGTTTATTTATGAACCACATAATCACTAATACCTCGAGCAATAGCTCTAGCAAAATCGTCAGCATTATTAATCAATAATAAAGCATCGCTATCATTATCGATAAAAGCAGTTTCGACTAATACAGCCGTCATATCAGTATGTTTTAATACGATAAGACCCGGCATTTCTTTAATACCTCTATCAGTAGTGCCTAAGCTATTAACGATTTGATCTTGAATACAAGTAGCTAACGTAGTAGAGTCGCTACCATAACGATATACAATAGTCTCTGTACCGTTAGCTACTGTGTTAGCAGCGTTACAATGAATAGATACGAAGATATCGGCTTCCCAATCGTTAGCAGCTTGACATACTGGATATGGTCTATCTGCATACGGAGAGTCGTAGTATAAATTATCGGACTGCATGACTTGTGTTTCGTAACCTACTTGATTAAGATAATAAGCTACTTTATTTCCGATTTCGTAAGCGATAGCCGCCTCGTTAATACCGTAGTTATTGTTAACGGCGCCACAGTCATATGTCTGATCGTGGCCCGGATTTATAAATATTTTCATTCTTAGAATTATCCTCCTCTAATTTATCGGGGATACCGTTATGATTCCGATCGAGCCATAACATTAACAAGCCTATTACCGTAGCCAATACTCCGGGTACGGCGTATGTATGATCGATAATCTTAATACCGATATCAATAATACGGCTATCTTCTGGAGATACGTCGCCTTTAATGAACGACATTACGAATTGTACGATAATCAGAATAATGACTACGAACATTAATAATATGAAGGCTCGTACGGCTAGAACACCGTTAGGATGAATATTAGCGACTCGAATACTCTGATAGGTATTCTTTAGAGAGTTAAATATTTTAGTTTTATAATCCATGTAAAAGCCTCATGGGAGGGGAGCACTTAACACTCCCCTTATGAACACTATTTAATTTTTTCTCGTAATTTATCTAATTTAATACTTAAATCATCTATACGATTATGACTTAATTTAATAGACTCTTCTACGATACCGATACGTTTATCGAGGGTTCTTCTATCTTCCTTAGAAGCCTCGACTTGTTCTTAAAAGCTCGTTATTTTGAGCTTCTAATTTATCGAGAATAGCCATAATTTTACCTTCGAAAGCTTTACGCTCAGCTTGATCTTTTTCAAAGTCATGCATAAATTTAATAAAACCACCGAGGAGGCCTAAACCGGTTAACGATATACCAATAATTTCTAAAATATTCATTAGGCTTTCCTTAATTTAATTCATAAAGTGTATTAGCTCATTCATTATTTACTCCCCCAAAGTATTAAACAGCTTCCCACACGTTACTATAGATATTCCATTTCTTAGTTTCATCATGGTTATATACTTCAAAGTCAACTTTATAAATACCAATATCACTAGGTGGAACAGATTCATCTGCTACTACAATCTTATTAAGCATGTATTTAGGATAATTATTATCACCTAAATCTAAATTGCCGTCTTTCCATACAAAATTAGGGATATACAATACTTTAATATTAGAATATCTGAAAGCATCTTTATCTATTTCAGTAGCCTTTGGTAATTTTACAATGTTGTAGTCAGTACCAATAAAGGCTTCTGCACCTACCTTAACCACGTTAGGACATTCTAATAATCCTTCTAAATCGCTGCGGCCATAGAATTGTCTAGCTGGAATTTCTGTAGCTGTAGCAGCGTCAAAATTAGGCTCTGGTTGTGGCTCTGGCTTAGGTGGTTGATTCTTATCTTGTAGATTGTTAAGAGTATCTACTACTTCACTATCAGAATAGCCTTTACTATTAGCACGCTTAACTGCATCTAATACATAAGCATAAGTGCTAGCTGTTTCAATTGTGTTAATTTCTTCGGCAAATTTAAACAATTTACCTTCGGAATTTACGCCTTTAGCTTGGATAGCGTCTCTAATTTGAGTGATATGACCGCCGAATTTATTTAATTCAGCCATCAAATCGATCGTAACTTGGTTCATTATTAGTTACCTCCGTTAAGTTTCTTTAATTCATCGATAATTAATTGTAAATCGTTTTTAACCATAAAAGCCGAGGTATTGGGAGCCGGCCCCGGAGGTCCTTGAATGCCCGGTTCTCCTTTAGGACCCGGATCTCCCTTATCGCCCTTAACCTTTAAAGCATTTAATTGTTCTTGAGTAAAATCGCTATATTTAAACGGTTCACCCTTTGGGCCGGGAGGGCCTTCTAAGCCTCTATCCCCTTTTGGGCCTTTAAGCTTCTCGAGTTGCTCCGGCGTAAAATCTTTGTACGTAAAAGGATCGCCTTTAGGACCATCTTCACCACGAGGACCCATAGGACCCCTAAGGATATCTAATTGATCTGAAGTAAAATCGCTATATCTAAAAGGCTCGCCCTTCGGGCCTTGTATCCCTTGAATACCGGGATCACCTTTATCGCCCTTAACTTTAAGAGCATTTAGCTGCTCCGGAGTAAAATCTTCATAGGTAAAAGGATCTCCCTTAGGACCCGGCTCTCCTTGTTCGCCTTTTTGGACCTGTTAAACCCGGCTTACCATCATTTCCTCGAGGACCCGGAATACTAATAGTAGTGGATAAGGTAGGAACGACCTCGACTTCTGTTATTATTGCGTTGGGGATATTATTAACTGTTTCCATTTATGAACCCCCATTAATGTAAAGAAATATTATGATAAAACTTAATACTACCCATTACGATTTTATGATAGTAGCTACCATTCGTAATGAATACATCGTAGTAACCTTTATCGATCGTACGAGATAGATTAACCGACTTACTAGAAGGGATGCTCACATAGATTTTATTATCTTCTACTATGCAATTAGCTTCGATCAGTAAGTTATCGTGTTCATCACGTACTTTACAGATAGCACTAACATTATTAAAATCGATATCGCCCTTAACAAGGTATACACGGTTCCAATCGTCGCCAGTATGTAATACTTCAGCTTGTTTTTTAATTGTATTCATGATTAGCCTCGTCTTTTCATAGCGATACACATATAGTTAGCGGTACCCGGATAGAATATATTATAACGAGGGCCGTCAGTATCGGAAGAATGAGTACCAATATACGTACCGACAATAACCTTACGACCTTCACGACGGCATACAGTTTGTTGTTTTAACGTGCTTAAATTAAATAATCCTAGTCTATTATTATCTTTATTTGAATTATTTAAGCTAACAAACCAGTTACATTCGTTCTCGTTAAAGCCTTGAGGAACCGGTAAATATTGATCGTGATCGATCGTACCGGAAGTAATAACAAAGTCTCCTTGTAGAGCGAACGGGAAGAATTGAGCGCCATTATACCAACCCGGAACATTCTTAGAGCATAAAGCAACTCGATCGGTATTATTAGTGGAACCGACATCTAAGTTTTCGCCGTCATTACCGCCTACACCGATAGCATGAATTTTATTATTACCGCCGTCGAATTTAAGACCGGACTGACCGCGTACAAAATTAATGTCGCCTTTCATAGTGCCGCCAGTTAAATGTAAGCACTTTTTAGACTCGTTAAGAACGTCTTCTTCAGTAGCTAAAGGTTTACCACCAATTTTATTGTTATACCACTTAGGCTTATTAATACTAATTAAATTTAATGTATCAGTAGCGCCATATTCAGTATTAGACTCTACTACACCGATATCGAAATTACCGTTAGGAGCTACTCGAATTTAGTCTTAACAGTATTATTAGCATTATTAAACATAACGCGATACCGTTATTAAATTCGAGATTACCCGTCATAGTATCGCCGGTTTTCTTAACGTACGTTCTTTGTAATAACGCCGTAACGTCGTCAGCTAACTTAGGTAAGGTAACCGATTTATCACGCAATTTAGGAGTCGTAACACTACCGTCTGGATGATCGATAGGGTTAGCTTCTTTATGTTTTTTAACTAAATCGCTAGTATCGCCAATAGCTTTATCAATTTTATCCCAGTTATCGTTACGGAGGTTTACGTCGTATTTCTCCGTTTCAGCTGGCTTTAATAATTTAACATTCTTAGTATAAGTAGCCATTACTTAGGTAAGACCTCCTGATTTAATGCGAAGTGAGTAAATTGAGCTAGCTCTTTATGGGTATAGCGGCTCAAATCTATATGACGGTTATAGAGTAAATCAACGTCGTAGATTAGATTCATCGGAATAATATCCTTTAATAGGTTAGCTACGGCGTTACGTTGTCTTTTAACACCTAACGACACTTTAAAATGTACGTTATAGTTCTTATAATCTTGCTCGATCTGATAGTTACCTTTACCGCATATACCGTCGAGTAATTCACGTAGCTTAATCTCGGTATAAGGACGTTGACCGGCTAACGCTAACAGAATATTAAAGCGCCGATCGTCGATCGTATCGTCTGGAGCCGGGATAATATCGAGAATGGACTCCCATTTTTCTAAACCGAAACTTTCGGCCGTCATGATATATTGTTCCCTAAAGATATCGACCATCGTATTCCATAAGGCTTGTATTTCGACGCTTTCAGTACGGTATATCTCTTGTATTTCTTCGACGTTACCAGATACCGGAACGGCGAATTCAGATAAATCGATGATGCGTCTATATTTATCGAAGTTCATAATATTATCCCTTCGTTAGTGTTAACGTGCCGAATACCGGAATTTGATTAGGCTTTAAATCTAAACGCTTAATAGCTTTACCATTAATTTTGATATCGCCTACATCGATTACGTTATCGAGATCGACCGCTAAAGAGGTAATAATAGAGCTACGTACCGTAACGAATTGATTTTCTTCTTGCGTCGTCCATTCTTTACGTCTTAGAAGTAATTTTTCCTTAATTTTTTTAGCAAGTTCGTCTTTAATTTCGTTAACTGTATGACCGGCCGTCATAGTTACCGGTACTTCATAATTAATAACGACTTCTTCAGCTGCTTCGACCGTTACAGTATGACCGATAGGAGCGAGCCCGTATCCCTTACCTCGTTTATCCACGTCCAAAGGATCGAGAGCTAACTGAACTTCTTTAACCAACTCTGCTGACGCTTTATTAAACTCATTATTAATTAATACGACTTTAACAGTACCGCCACCATTCCAACAGCGATATATCTTAGAACCACCAGTACCGGCAATACTTAATACTTTTTCTTTGTAGTCGGCGCCGTTACCGCCATAAGCCTTAGATTTTAAAGCTCGAATATATCTAGCTCTAAAAGTTTCGGTTTCTTCTTCGTCTTGACCCAGTACAAGTACTTCTTTAATCTCGGCTGTCTGTAAGCCCGGAACAGTCTCGATCGGAGTAATTCTACCGATACAGTAATTGCCTTTAGCTCCGGCTGTTTCGCATACTAATTTGAATTCATTTTTGCTTAGATCGATAACGTCGATAACTCTGAAGTTTAAGTCTTCGTAGTTAAAACGAGTACCGATATCGACCGCACTCGAGAATACGCCTTTAACTTCGGCATATGTAGCTTCTCGAGGATATATATTATATTCAGCAGCTCGTAATTTAAGAAAATCACGATCGGCTGTTTGAGCGAACGTTTGTTTGATAATAACTTGAGCCATTAAATATAATTCAGTAGCTTCAAATGCAAAAGGAGCTACAGCATCGTATATCATGGATCCTTGTCGTTTATCGTATTTGGTTCCTACCCGATAGAGGGCATCGGATAATATGTTTTCGTAAGTTTTAGTTTCGTACATAAGCCGTTACCTCTCTAGTTATATTATTAATCTCGCCATAAATAGTATTAGCGGTGAATAAACATAGCACATCGCCGCCATTATTTGAGAATCTAAAGTCGGTAACTTCCTTAATCCTATTATCGGCAAGCAAAGCTTCCTTAATGCGTCGCTCAATCTCGGCATACACATAAGGAATAGGCTTACCGATTAAGTCGTTAAGTTCGATACCGTAATTCCAGTCGTAAATCAAATATTTATAGCGTTCCGTATTAATAATTTTAAAAATAGCTTGTTTCATAGCTTCGATATCGTCGCACATTCCGAGAAGTTTATAATCGTTCTCGTAGCGTACTCTGAATGTGTTCGAAGTCTGATAGTTAACGACGGTATTAGCGTCGATTTGGTTATTGATTGAATTAGGAGTTAACATTATTTAGTAGTACACCCCGTATTTGGATTATAAACTCGATCCATAGCGATAAAACGCTGACCGCCAGTCTCACGAATTAGCCATACTTCATCGCCTACTTTTAAAGCGTTATGAATTAAGAACTTCTTACGGCCTTTGTATTCATGGTTATGGCTTTCAAATAAAGCATAACCACCACCGCCGGACCTATTTTCCGTGATATGATCGACGCTAATTTCTGCCGTCCAATCGCTCGTATTCTTCGTTAATTTAATACGCTCCTCCGGAATAATCATCTTAGAATCGAGGGCTATCTGTAGAGGAGCCTCCGAGATAACTTTTCCCGTAAGAATAGTAACCGGTACTGTAGCATCGACAGCATTAACAGCCATATTCTTGATAAGATTAGCTATCATGTTATAGTCATTTTGCATAGTTAGACACCCGTTCTAATAATCTTATTAGGAGCTTCGCCATTTCTAAAAGCATAATTAACGTCTGGGTAGTGGATAACGTAGCCCTTATCCGAACTATTACCGTAGCAGCCGCCCATACCGTCGCTTACTACGACATGATTATTGTCGCCGTAGAATAATAAATCGCCGGCATTAGCATCGCCTGTATACGCATCGCTAGAATAACCTCGGCTATTGAGATGCGTTTCTAATTCGTCGGTATTAACGATACCTTTACGTTTAGCATCGGCTAAATCTTCGTTATAATAACTACCGGCTAACGTAGCTCGATCGACACAGCCTTCTGTACCATATGGAGAAGGAGTACCTTCGATGGAATTTAAGCCAGTTTGAACGGCGCTCGCATTAGCTGATCCTTTATTCACGCTTGCTGTACCGCCTTTCCCAGATTTACCTTTTTTACTATTAAGAATTCTTTGTCTAATTTCTTCGTCGCCTCTATCTTCAGTCGTAATAACAGGCTCTTGTTTATCAAAGTAGATAATATCAAGATCCATCGTATGCTTATTATTACTGAAATTATGAGTTACAGCTTGTACGTAGACTAACTCGTTAAGGATTTGATCGCCGATATCGAAGTTAAGCCATATACCAGAACCCGGACGAATTACAGTGCGCCCTAAACAGCCTTTTAAGCGTAACGTATGCGTTTTTCTGGCTAATTTATCGAGCATAATTTTAGCTTTTTCGATAGCGTTAATATCCTTCTCGTCTGGTTTATATACTTTCTGTAGTACGCCCCAACGTTTAGTCTCTTCTAGGGCATATGCTGCGCCTGTACGATACGCTTCTTTATGCTTATCACTACCGGTTTTAGCTTCCCTAACGACTAAGATTTGAGTAAAGGTATTTCTGTCGATCGAAGATATATACTCGTAATCCTCGACTTGACTAGCATCAATTAATATGTCGGTTACCATATCGTTAAGTTCTTTAACGGTTAATAAGCCGTTATCGTCATAAGCTACGTAGATAGGCTTGCGTTTAACATCGGTACTAACCTCGTCGAATGTATGATCGGCTTTTTCTGGGTTAAGAGTATGTTCCGCATGGCTATCTTTATCCATACGTACATTATCTAAACCGCTATAACCGCCTCGATATTTATCGGGATTTAATGTTTTAGTCTTTTTAGCATTTAAGGCTTTAACCGGTATTTTAGGCGAATTAATCGACGTTAATTTCAACATCGTTAATAAGATATCTTGATACGATTTACCGTCGAATACACGAGATATCTTATATTCTGTCGGCGCTATTTCGCCGAGTTTAATACCGAGGTCTTTAGAAAGAGCTATAATCAATTCAGATGCCGAATTCTTACCGTCGAAGATATAATAGCCTTCCGATTTTAAATAACGACATTGATCGTAACACGTTACTTGAATGATATTATTTTTAGAACGGCTCTTCTCGAAGATATATCCTACGAATATAAGTTCGCCGTTAACCTTAAAGTTAACTAAATCGCCTTCTTGGATATCGAGTAAAGGATCTTTTAATACATTAAACGTTAATTTAGCCGGGGCAAGATCGGGACTACGATCTAGGGTAATCCCGTCTTGAGGCTCTATTAATAGCATATCTTTTTGATTACGAACGGTGAGTTCATAAGTGAGGTTGAGCGGCGCATTGGTTATTTCTACTGAATTAAATTCTTCCATATATCGTCGACCTTACCTTGTTTATACATATTAATAGCTTGACCGCCTTCTAAATAACACGGTACCGTGATCTTATTGAGGGTGGCTATTTTAAATAGATTGTTAGTGTTTCCGAACTGTTCTTTAACGACTCGTAATAACGTAGCCTTAGTGCCGGCTTTAACTTCCTTCTCGGGGATCTTATCGGACGGACGATTATTATCGATATGAGCGGTAAGAGTACCGTCTTTCTCGTTATCGATAACCATCTTCTTCGTACCGTAATCACGCCATTCTTTTAAGCTAATTTCTAAATGAGCATCGAAGCCGTAATCCGTATCCTCTTTATGTATTAAATCCTCGACCGTAACACGTTGATTTAACATACTAATCATTTTGCCGTTAGGTTTCATTCTTACGACGATAAAATGAATAGGCTGACGATCTCGTTTCATCTTGAGAATTCGAGTCATATAATACTCGGCCTTTTCGTGCTTATGTAGTATAGACTGATTAAAAGGATATTTACTATTAGGAAGTAAAATCTCGAAGCTAAAGTTCGTTAATCCCATCGGTTTCGGTATAGTTACTTCGCCGACACTTAATAGATCGAGAGTTTCGTTCTTATTAGAATAGTTAATCGTAAGAGCCTTAGGAGGTATCGGTAATTGGTCTTCACCTAGATAGAAATAATACATTATAGAGCCTCCCCGGTATTGCGTTCGAGTGCGCTAAGTAAACCGTTATGGAAGTCCGTTATGAACTCCCCAGAATTTACACTACTATCAATATTGTTATTATTAGTAATGTTCATATGTATCGTTCTATTAGACCATTGTTTAATAGCATCGTTCATAATACCTTGATGTAGGTTATCGATTTCGTCTTTAGTTAAGTCGATAGCTTTAGCCATCTTCTCGGCATTTTTAGCAGTTTTCTTAGAATTCTTAGCCGTATCGCCGGCCGCCTTAGCTATTGCATCGACTTTACCGTCGTACGTAGCGTTATTATCTGGCTGTTTAGAAGTAAATACATTGCTAATTTTACCGACAGCACCATCTCCGGCATCTTGCCACGCACTAGCCGTCTCGAGAACATTCATCGTACCCATTTTATAGTTATCTAAAGGACCCGAGTCGACTTTAACTTGGAAATTAGCAGCTACAGCCGGACCTACGCCTTCTAATAGGTTTTTAAGAAACGGTATCTTACGCATTACATCGAGTATCGTATTAATAGCGCTTACGGTAAATTCGACGATATTGTTCCATAGACTACCGAATAGATTTTTAATAGCTTTAGCCGGATTATCGAATACCGTTAATAGGAAGTTAGCGAATATAATGAAGATATTCCATGCATACGCTACTCCGTTATACAGGAACGCAAATAATCCGCCGAATACACCGGCAATAACGCCGACCGTAGTATAAGTACTACCGGTTACTTCATCGTAAGCCGTTACTAATAAATGAATAGCACCGATTACCGCTATAATAGCTATCGCTATAAGACCGATAGGATTAGCAGCCATAGCAGCGTTCAAATTCCATTGAGAAGCAGCTAGTGCATAATTAGCTATAGTATTAGCTACTTTAGCAGCCGTATCGATACCGAATACAATAGCCGAATAAGCAGCCGCTGCACCGATAGCATATAGAGCTACCGTTACGATACCGCTATGTTCTTGTAAGAAGCTAAACGCCTTTTGACCGAACGTAAGCATCTGTTTAAATGCATACGATATTTCGTTAGCTATATTCTTAATAATAGGGGCTATATACTGTATGTTATTCTCGATACTATCTATAAATTGCCTAAATTCTTCGCTATTCGATAACTCGTTAATAACGTCGAATAATGGAGCAAATGCATATTGTGCTACCGACTGAATATCGGTTACCCAATCCGACATTGTATGAGGTAGTTTCCTAAACTGTTCCTCGATTTCGGCGGCATTTTCCGTCATAGCCCTTTTAATAACTTCGCCCGTGATTTTACCGTCGGCGGCTAATTTCTTTAACTCGCCCCTCGATACGCCCATCGTCTTCGCAATGATATTCTCGATTATTGGAGCGTTTTCGGCGATACTTCTGAATTCGTCGCCTTGTAGTTGCCCGGACGCTAAACCTTGCGTTAACTGGAGTACAGCATTCTTTTTAGCTTGACCTTTAGTACCGCCAATAGCCATAGCCTTATTAATTGTTTCGGCAAATTGAACCGTCTCTCGAGGGTCTGGGAAAGCATCGTGAGCCGATTGAGATAGATTAGCTACCATTTCTGCCACATCGTAATAAGCAGTACGAGAACGTCTAGCCGATTCGTATATTTCACGGTTAAGCGCTATTACGTTATTTTGTGAACCCGCTATAAGACCGAGCCGAGCATTAATAGTAGCGTATTCTTCAGCCATATCTAATACACTACCTAACGCATCGCCTACTTTAGCTATAGCAGCAGCTGCTATATTAGCACCTAATGCTCCTACGAATATTGATTTAATGTTCATAAGGGAACCAGATGCTCTAGTAGCTTTATCTGCTACGCCGCCCATATGCTGACCGAATGACGACATAGCCGTAGAGGATCGGCTAGCATTTTGTGATATATTTTGTAATACAGGAGAAACACCGTCGTTAAGTTTGATAGTGTTAGATAATATAGACATATTCTACTCCCGACTTGTGTTTTTTAAGTTCTTCTTGAATTTTTTTTCGTTCGTCAAATCGAGTCGATATAGAAGCAAATATAAAATTGCGCTCTTGTTCGTCCATCGAATTAAGCTCGAACGGGGTTATATGATAATACTGGAGAGCCAGATGATAGAGATATGCCTCGGGGTTCTCCTTAATTAGTTTTTTAATTCGGATACCGTATTAGCCTTACCGGACATAACGTCTTCGAGTGCTTTAATAAGTTCTTGAGTTTCGCCCGGATATAACATAGTGCCTAATAAGTCGTTTACGTTAGTTACGCCATAAGAATCTTGCAATTCTGCATCGTTAAGACGAGGATATAATACGACGTGTTCTAATAGATCGGCATTAAGGTTTTCTTCGTTAGTTTCTTTAACTTTTTTACCGTTTACAAGTTTAGTAACCGTATTTTTCTTAGTAATTTCTTCTACTAATTTAGTGCTAATAGGATGTAATACCCATTCTAAAGGTTTACCTTCTTTATCGGTAAAGCGTTCAGATACTACGACACGTACGTCGTCGACCTGTTTAGCTTTATTCTTAAAGAAGCCGTTTAAGGACATATTTTTAATCTCTGACATTGTTTTTTATCTCCGTTATATCATAGAAGAGGGCTTAATTAGCCCTCTTATTGTGCTTTAAATTAGGCGTGAATACCGTCAAGATCCTTAAATCGTTGAGGGCGTTTAACGCCGCCTACCATAAAGTCCATATCGACTTCGAGGTATTTACCGTCGACATCGAATACAGTTTGAGAATGCTTAGTCATGCAGCAGTTACGATAAATCGTAGTGCGAGCACCAGTATCGGACGTAGCATCTTCGTTAATTGCTTGAATGTCGAAATAGAAGTCTTTACCGTGATTGATAAAGCGATCCATATATTTGTCGAAGTAGCTAGTAACTTCATATGCTGTCATAGAACCGGAAATTTTAACGCCTACGCTCTTAGTCTGTTCTACATTTTCGCCTAGAATATTAATCTTTTCAGTTTCTTTATCGATAGTGATTTTTAAATTTTTAATATTAAAGAAGTTGTATCGTTTACCTTCGATCGTAATAAAAGCACGACCGGCTTTAGCGGATACAACGTCTTTAGCGTTCATAGTTTGAACTTCTGCCATTATTTAACTCCTTATTTCACGTAACAGGTAGCGTACAATTTATCCATAGCAACAGTAGGCTTAATGTTGTAGTTAATCACTACGGAACCCTTTTCTTCGCCCTCTGTCGGGATTTCTACGTCCTTAGGATCGAAGCCATTAATAGCTCGTACGCTTTGATATTCTTCGAATAATTTAACGACGTCGTTCCATAATGCGATACGACCGTCTTGATCGTTAGGAGTTTTACCTAGGTAATAGTTACTAAATAGACGAGCTACATCGTATGCGGAGTTATCGAGTACACGAATAACTTGGTTAGATGCGAAGTCTTTAGTACGATCTTTAGAGAATTCGGTAAAGGAGTTAACGTCGCTAAGGATGCGAGTACCGCCTTTAACGTTACCGGAAGCGGAGTCCGCTACATTGTGAAGTACTAATTGACCGTTTTTAACGAATTGTTCAAGTTCATATTGTTTATATTGAATATTGTAAGTTAAAATTCGCCGTCGTATGCTTTATTAGTCAAAGATTGATTAATAGGACAAGCCGCTTCAGCACCAGTTAACCAGTATACGCCGGAACCCGGTTCAGCTCCGGAGTCGCTTACTTTATTAGCTAAAGAGATAACGCCTTCATAGTTAGCTTTATCACGGTTAAACAAACATACTTGGAATTTTTGACCTGTAGTTTCTCTAGCACGTTTAGCGAATGCAATAAACAAGTTTTGAATAGTAGTATCGCTACCGGCATAACCTAATACATTAAAATAGTAAGGCTCGATTAATTCGATATACTTTTGATAATCAGATGCTTGTACTTGAGTACCGTTAGTACCACCAGTAAGATATTTAGCAGCTTGAGCCGTAAAGCTTTCACCTTTAGTAAATACTACATAGTCATTATCTTTTAAATCTTTAGGAGTGGATAAACCGGACTGTTCATCTACTTTTTTAACTACGTCGTCAGTTTTGATATAAGTCGTAACTGTGAATTTATCGGATGCATTGATATCGGCGCTAATAGCTACAGCGATATCATTACCACGTACACCGCCGAATTTAGCAGTCGCTACAGTAGACTGAGCTTTAACAGCATCGGAATTCAAACGATATAAATATAATGTTTTAGCATTTAAGAAAAGGTCTCGTAAACCTTTCATTTTAGGATGCGCATAATCGTAACCGAAGATACGAAGAGAATCCTTTTGGAATTCTTCTTGTTCTACACGTACGATAGCGTTAGTTTCGCCCCAATCGAGAGACAAAGCCATAGTAGTATATCCACGATCTACTACTTCGGCAAATGCTTTCAATTTAGATACGAAATTGATGTAAACGCCCGGTAATACCTTATTTTGGAATAACCAGTAACCGCCACCTTGAGCCATGTATAGGCCTCCTTATTTGTTAATTAAATATATGTAATTAGTCGTTATATACTTCGACAATCGGAGTACTTAACGTTCTATCGAGAAGCTTTTCTACTTCTTCGACGGAGTATTCACGATTTTCGAGTACTGCACCGAGCATATCGGCATAACGAGAGAATCTATCGGAAGTAATAATCGTTTCTGGAGTGAATGTAGGAGCCGGAGCGCTCGCTGTACTTGTTACTTCACTCGCTGCGCTCGTTACGTTCGCTTCTTCATTAGTTTTAGCCATGTTTAACCTCTTGTTTTTGTGTTAAGGATTGCATAGGATCTTCTTTATGAACTTTCCTAATATGATATGTATACGAAACTTTAAAATGTAAAATCCCGTCCGTAATCCGATAACTCATATCTTCCCCTTGTAATAGGGAATTATCGCTTAGAGTGATGTACTCTAAATCGAAATAGAGTTGTTCTACAATCGGATTAATTTGCTTTCTATGATCTTCGATATAATCGTCGTCTTTAATAAACAACATAATATCGAAGTCATGACGGCGCTCGTATCGATCCCCTACTAAATGAGTATGATCAGTACTCAAGGTTTCGATTACGAAGCAAGGGAATTCAGCATCGGATTTAATTTCGTCGACATATACCGGATAATTGTGTTCCTTATAAAGGACAGTCGCTATGCCTTCTATAACGTCGTTAATGTAAATCATTTATCCCATCCCTCTAAAAATTCATCGAGGGCGTTTTTCATTATATTTTGTGAAGCTTTTCTAGTAGCCGCTTCAGCCTTCTCTTGCATATGTAGACCCTTAACAAACGATTTGGTTAGTCTCTTACCTAGAACAGGAACGAACCTTCCCGGAGTCTGTCTATGACCGTCGTTCACATACGATGCATACGAAGCCGAATTCGTTACCTTAACCGTGTTACGATTAAGCCTTTCAGCCTCCCACGATCTTCTCATGTGTTCCGACATACTGCGATGCTCCCCATCTGGCGAAATTTGTATCTCGCCGACCGGAGTCGCCGCTATAGCCGTAGCCAAATAAACTTGGGATAAATCATCTGTAATCTTAGTAGATAATTCCTTCTGGTTTTTCTTTAGAACATCTGTTCGACGTTCTAATTCTTTAAAGCCAGAAAGATCGAACGTAATCCTAGCCATTGTGCTTACTCCTTAGTTTTAACTCGATCTCTTGATGAGTATCGTATAAAGCTGTTTGAGAAGCTGCTGTATAAGAAAACGTTCTGCCTTGTCTTACTACTTCGATATCGGAACCGGGTTTAATATATATATCTGGAGAAGTGAATAAAGTGATTACTTGAGAGGATGCCGGCAACTTATTCACTATATCGTTAGAGGAAATAGTTTTAAATGATATACGGCATGGATAACTAATAGATTCGAATTCTCCGTTTGTTATAATCCCGGTTTTAGGATCTTTAATAGCTTTTCTTTGTTCCTTGATAATACAAGTATCGGTATATAGGCGTTCATAATGTTTACGAGCTACCATTTTAATTGTCGATAACATGCTATATCTCCGTTCAAAGTTAGCCATAGGTGAATAAGAGAATCGAGTGCAGCCGCCTTATCCGTACTAAATTCGATCTCAGTATCTCCTTCTTTTAGCCTCTTGATCGGGTTAAGATCTTCGGCGCTAAGGATACGATCTTTATTAGCTTGAATAAATCGAGCTGCGACTCTTTTCTCGAGAAGGTACTGTAATTCATCCGGAACATCGCTTCTATTTAATACGTTCATTAAATATTGTTCCTCGGACTCATAGATATAACGAAGAACGCCATCATATTCGGCCGTAACATTAAAATGTGTAGCCGTACGAATTAGTTCTTTTACGTTATCCATTATTTATACCTTATTTTTTGAAAGTTGCTTTTACTACTTTGGATTCGTTAGTCAATGCTACAGCGTAATGCTTATTAGCTACCATTACTTCTTTACCGGACAATAAGTCTGGTTGAACACCGGCTTGAATATCACGTTTCATGAATAGGGATACTGCTGGTAGTTCTTCTTCGTCAGCATTTACACATACGATATAGTTATCGATAGTAGCGCCGGCATCGCTGATTTTCTTAGATACGACTACACGGCAACCACCGACCATACCTACTTCACCAGTCATGATTACGTCGTTACCATATTTACTTTTATCGTAGAATTTATCTTCTTTACGAAGTGCTGTTAATTGGGAAGGAGCGATGAAGATAACTTTTTCTTGAGCGTCTTCTTCAGCCAATTTATCGATCGCATCCATGATACCTTCGTAAGAAATTTTGTTAGCGCTAGTAGCTGTCAAAGTAGCACCACTTAAAGCAGCAAGGATATCGTTATCCACTTTATCGGCAATAGATTTAGCTAATTGAGCTGCACGTTGAGCTACAGGATCGCCATAACCAGATAGTTTAGCTTCGTCAGTCAAGTCTACGGCTTTAACCGCTTTTTTAACTGTAGCTTTTTTAGTGGAAGTAGTCATTACGGATGGAGTAACTGCTACGCCTTCTGCTACGTCTTCAGCTGCGCCGATATAATTAAAAGAAGGAAGTGTAATTTCGGAACCCGGTACACCAACCAAAGTGTTATCAACTTTTGCGATTTGAGTGAATTTAATTGCTTTAGGTAAACGAGCTGAGATCATGGCGCCCAATACTTGAGGGTTTACCATGTTAGTTAGTTTTGTTTCATTAGCCATTATTAATGGTCTCCTTATTAATTAGATAATTCATTAAATAGATCTGGATTTTCTGTATAAAGTTCGTTCATTTGTTCGTAAGTTAACTTGTTGAACTCTTCTTTAGTTAATCCTGTATGTTGTGTATTAGTTTCTCCCGGTACTACACCTTTAGGAGTATCGGAGGTGAATAAATAAGAATCTGATTGCTTGAGCGCCTCGATTTGCTCTTGTAATCCCGAAACAGTTCCGTCTTCATTTAGAGTAATTGCCTCTTTATTCAATAAAGACGTTAAGATTTTCGGATTCTTAACACCGCATTGAAGAATGGCGGAATTAATGCCATTATCTACTTGCATTTCTTTAATCCTTTGTGCGTATTGACTATCACGTTCAGCCGCTTTATCTTGTAATTCTTTAATCTGTGCTTTCAACGTTTCGTTAGCTGTTTCAGATTCTGCTAATTTGCTATATTCGCTGCGTGTAGTTTCTAGTTCTTGCTTAGCTTGCTTATATTTTTCGTTTTTCTCGTTAAATTGAGACTTAGATACGTAGTTCTTACCGTAATCTTCGATAATTGCTGTAGCTTGTTCTTCAGTTAAATTTAATGCAAGTAATTCTTCTTTAGTCATTTAGTATTCTCCTGTTAATGAATTCGTTTTATTTTCGTGAGTAACATCTCACATTTATTTAAAGGATTTTAATGCGTTATTCTTTATCGTCTGTAACGATTAAAAAAGACAAGGGGTGGATAAGGAGACTACTTAACGTATTCCTTATGCCATTCTTCATATGTCATATCGTCTATATATTGTGATTTACCATCGATACGAGCTGATCGGCCCATTAATTCGCCGACATACGGGATCATAGTCGAGCGACAATGCGGGTGAAACGGAGGTGATGTAACACCCGGTTTAAAGTCTTTACGATCTATAATTCGTTTATCGAGATGGCGACATACTGACGATGTATGAGTATCTAACGTCGCTAATATTTGGTACTTATCCACGTTTAATTCTTTAAATGTTTGATTTAACGCAAGTTCTTGTACGTAAGCGACTTCTGTTTCGACTAAACGTCTAGCTTGATGTAAATCCGTATCGAATGACTCGGCTATACGCTCTGTAATACGTTCTGTCGGTTCTGACGAGATAAATGATCTCGTAATTTCTTGTTGTAGCTTGAGGACAAGCCTATCTCGTCTATCCCATATACGATCGGAGAAATTAGATTCTAACCACGGTGTATTAATAGCTTCTTGAATAGCCTTCTTAGGTACTTGCCTAAATGTTTGATATTGCCCTTGTAATTGCTGCGTGATATATGCGGCCTCGTAGTACGTCGATGTGTATACTTTATTGAGTGCATCGTTAATATTCGTATGCTGCTGTGCTGCTAATAATTCGACGAATTGGGAGGTATGTATCCATAGCTCTTCTAGGCGTGTTAATCTGGCCCTTATGGAGGCATTTTCAAGAAGTCGTATTTGCTTAGGGGATAGATCTTTCTGTTGCGCTAGTTTAACGTATTGTTTTAACGTTAATTTAAACGCTTTTAATTCTCTTGCCGATAACTGCTTACGAGCATCGGCAAGGTTTATCTGGTTATTATTTGCGTATCGTTGAATAAAACCGGCTATTTGGTTTTCGTATTTTTCAAGGGAATACGCATAGATCGAAGTTAATTCTTCGTATGTTTCGTTAGCTGTGTTTAATCCACGCTCTTTTAAATTAAGAAAGCGTTCTTCCCAGTACGTCATTATTTAGTACCTCGTTACGTTCTTTCTTAACTCGGTTTAACTCTTCTTGAGCATCGAGCGTCCACGGATGATTAGCGATAATAGTTTCGTCTGAAATAATACCGCTAGAATTTTTACATGCTTCAATAATTTCAGATTGATTTAAAGGTAAATCTCTGTTAAAGATAAAGGTTACATCGTTTAATAATGGTCTATTAGTTAGAGAATTATAGGCATTGATAAAAGTGAGTAAATGTTCGAGCGAGGCCTGAAATTCTGTCTCCATTTCGTTCGCATCGAGATCGATATCCGAGTACATAGAGTTAATGTTCATCTGGTTAGGATTGTTAGACATACGATCATCTTTAGCATCGAAGCCTCGACCATTCGTAATAATAGCTCGTTCTAATAGCTTGATAATGATCTCGTAATTCTCGGCATTTACTTCGATATTAAGAGCTTCGACTCCGGCTTCGAATTCTGGAGAAGACGTAATCTTTAAGGCTCCGTATTTAGCTAATTCGCTACGGAATTTAGCTAAGTTTTCGCCATCATATCCTTTAATAACAAGGATCGTATTATGTACGTCTTGACTCATTACGTTAGCGAAATTAGATAGCATTTGATTTAATGCATCTTGTAATGGTTTTACTTTAGATAGAAGCGGTACTTCTTCAGATGAGCATCTAAACCAGATTAAGGGTACGTTCTGCCAGTTGTAATATCTGTTATTCATCGAGATATACGGCATCGGCTGCTTTTGCGGATCGAGATATAAGGAATTATTACGGTATACATAGTACGTAACGCCTTCTGGCTTATAATATTCGACCTTGTAATAACGTTCCTTAGTATTGGTATTTGTATATTCGGTAAATTCATAGAAGTAAATAAATGCATCGAGAGACTCGTGTTCTTCATCGTGCCAGAATGGAATTACATATTCCGGTCTCATACGTTTTAACTTAAAGTTACCGTGTTCATCGATATAAGGATGTAGATAAGCAATAGTACCGATATACGCATCCTTACCGAGATTTTTTAATTTACGCTGAAAGCTTTTATTAAAGTATTCGGATACGTCTTCGTTACATTTAACGTCGATCGGTTTAGAAAGTAAGTAATTAGTCTTTTGATCGACTAAATCGTCGAATAGATTATTAATAATTTTATGATTAGGGATAGTACCGGTAGCATCTTTAGCATCACCATTTTCATCGGGTATTAGATGCTTAGGAGTATTATGTTTTCCTTCGTAGTACTTACGAGATTGGATGATAGTCGAACGTTTTTGTGAATAAAGGAAGGACTCGAACTCGGCCCTTACAAACTCTATTTCCGTTAATCCCGCATTGTTACGTACGATACTATTCCATTGTTCGGTTAGGCTCATGGAATACCTTTCGTTTAAGTGAATGAGAATATAGGGCGTTGAATATTAATCGATTCGGCGACGCCGGTTAAAGCATCGGGCGCATCGTCATGGGCATTTTTACCTTCTCTTTGGTAGGTAGTTAATGCTTTATAGAATTCCAGATATTTTGTATGCCAGTTTAAGGGAAAATATACGTGTTCCATAATCCATGTCGCATTCGATAATATTCTTGCCTGTTTATTTTTTGATTGATGAAATGCGTGTATGACTGTATGATTAGTCTTATATTTTGTTTTTAAGATCGTATCGATTTGTCTGGAGAAGCCTCGACCACCGTTATTAGACTCGATGTCGGCTTTATTCACTTTATGCTCAAATAAATGTCTAGCTACTAAAGGCTCGGTAATTTCCATAGGCTCTTTTGTATAAATAACGTCGAGTATGTATGCTTCTTTATTTTTAATTCCATATATTAAAGAGCATAAATAATCTTGCCCCGTATCGGCCGTATCGGTATAGGATTTAATCTCGTCGAATTCGGGTAAGGTATCATATGTCTTGAGCGACGTATATAGACGACCTTTTAAATCGATAGGCTCTTGCTGATAGTTAGCTTGAAATATCTCGGGCGAGATCTGTTTTTGCTTCTCAAGGAAAGACTCGAGGGAAAGTACTTCGTCGCATAACATTTCACCATTAGGTAGTTGAGCCTTCATCGTAATAACTTCAGCTTCGTCTCCGTAGTATTCAATACATTTACCGGCTAGATCATTAGAAGCCCAACGAGTCATAATGATAATAATTTTTCCGCCTTCTTCTACACGAGAAAGCATAGTATCGGTGAACCATGAATAAAGAGCTTCTTTTTTAGTTTCATTATTAGCTTCTTCAGCATTTTTAATAACGTCGTCAATAATCATGAGTGAACAACCGAAACCAGTTGCCGTGCCCGAAGGTGATGTAGCGAGATACGATGCATACTGACCTTCTAACGACCACATATTCATAGCTGCATCGCCTTGTTTAATACGGGTATTAGGGAATATATCGTTATAGACTGTTATATACGGAGAAGCTTTTACTTCTTGAATAGAATTACGAACAGATTTAGCGAATTTAGTGGATAAAGTCTCATTATAGGAGCCGGTCATTATCTTTTGAGTCGGATCCCTACCTAGATACCATTCGACAAAAAGGGAAGCTGTACGGGATTTTCCTGTACGTGGTGGCATCGATATAATTAAGACTTTCTTATCGGATTTAATAAATGCTTCTAATCTATCGCATAATTCTTTAATGTATTTCCGCTCGAGCTTATAGAAGTCCGGCGCCTTTAATTGGCAGTATCTAAAAAAGGAACGCCTCGCTAACTCTTGCTTAGCTCCGAGAATTATTAAATCTTCGTCTATCGTAACCACCTCCTTTAGTGTTCGTATGTGTTCATTAAAGTTCAGTCCTACATAGGGAAGGTTACGACTTTTTATTGTCGATTAAGGATTCTAAATCTTCGGTTTTAATATTCTCGAACGGGTTGTTATTCGTTACGTTAATGCGTTGCTCGTAGGCTGCATCCATCTTATTAAGAATATCGAGAGCCTTTAACCGATCCGTTAGCTTATGTTCTTCATTTAAGAAGATCTCGGTTAATGCTATTCTTCTATCCTCGATCGATGCGACTCGTTGCGTTTGCCGTTTCTTTAATCGTTCCTCGAGAACCTTGATGTAGGCTTGTATTGCTGGTTTTCGGAGGTTTTCTTGAGACTGTTTATTTATTACTGATTCGGAGGATGTGCTATATCCTGCTGCTCTGATAGCTGCTGATCCGTTATAGCCGTTATTGACTAATTCCTCGCAAAATAATGCTTGCTTTCTCGTTAATGTATAACCATCGACAATAAGCTTTCCGTTATTTAATACCTCGATAGCAATAGGAACACACCTCCTTTGTTTTATCAATTAATACGAATATATGTTCTTGTTATTAGGCAAAAAAAGAACGACTCATAGGAGTCGTATCTTTTTCGGTATTTTATTCAGAAAGAAGTAAGATTAGTGCTTCATTCCGTAAAAGCACTAGCATTACTAGAAGCTAGGAGAGAACTTCTAGTAACGGTACTACTCTTAGAGGATGACGATCTTATTATTAATAGTATTATTATATAAATAAGGAGAAAAAAATAAATGGCGTTTTATTTATCTTATTTAGTATATATATATATATATATATATAGCTTATTAATAATTAGTAGTATATCTTATATTATATATAGTATCAGTAGTAGGGGTAGTTAGGGGAAGGAGTTCATAAAGGATTGAATGGCGGCTCCTTCCCCTTATTTAATATTTAGTCAATGCTATTACTACGATTATAGCTAATATAAATAGAAAGATTACTAAAAAATTTAGGGTATCTTCCATTATTTAGTATCCTTATTATTAATATAGTTATCGATAAAAGCTTCGGCTTCTTTTTGTATTGCTTCTTGAGAAGCTTTTTCTTTTTCTAAATATTTTTCAATAAGTGTTACTACTTTATCAATCTTTTTACGGTTTTCGTCTGTATCGTCTATACATAAAAATTCTTCTCTATTCCAGTTATTATTTGCAAGATAGATTTTTGCAGTAGGATTTAAATATTTTATAACATTATTATTTAATTCTGAAGGCAATGATAATAAATTAGCAATTATAATCGTATTTTTATCATTTCTATAATAAAAATAATTTTTATATAATGGAAGAGTATAGTTATCTGGCTCTTGTAATTCTGGCTCTTTTGCCGGATTAAAAATTTTAGCTAAAAAACTTTGATTATGTTTCTTATCTAGGTAAGCTAAATATTTTCTTTCGTATTCGGCCTTTAAGGCTTCTTTATTTTGAATATATTCTAATTTATGTTCATCTATTTCATTCCAGTTAATAGGCATAGTTGTTATTCCTTTATTAATAATTAATGTAAAAGTGAATTAGTGTTCATAATATGGGCGCCGATTTCCTTAACTACATTAACAGTAACTGCATTTCCGGCTTGTTTATATAATTGAGTCTTTGAATTAACAGCAGCTGCGGCTCTAAACTGTTCATCCGTAAAGCCTTGTAAGCGCCAACATTCTAAAGGTGTTAATTTTCTAATTTTAATTGTTTTTTTTGATTTGTCTTTAGAAGACTTATCTTTTTCAATTTTAATGTCGTCTAGTACGCCTAGATTTCCGCCAGTTGTTATAGTATTTGATCGTTGGTGTTGTACTCTACCTCGTCTAGTTTTACTATTTGGATATGTTAAATCAATACCATCGCCGACACTAGCATAAGTATATCCTTGTTTAGTGCCGTTATTGATCGCTACCTTTTGAGGATGCTTATAATCAGAAGCTGTTAAAGTACGAGCGATACCTGTTTCCCATACAGTATTATCATTTGTATATGCTGATACATTTCCGAAATTTTGTATTTTATTTTTAGGTTTTTCAATAACTTTAGGCTCTAAATTTCCACCGCCACAACAATTTAATGTCGGAGCTACACCGTCAGCAGAATAAACACGCCCACCTTGGGGATTACCGCCAAAGCTAGTAGTATTTACAATGTTTCCAACTTGTTTAATATTTGTTTGACTTTCTCGTCTGATAGGTAAAAGGCTTTGTCCGGATGTGGTTCCATAATATCCGACAACGTAGATTCTTTCTCTGTTTTGAGGAACGCCGTAGTTTTTGGAATTATAAACCTTCCATTCAATAGAGTACCCTCTTTCGGCCATTTCACCGACAACATTGAGGAACCCCCCCCCGCCGTCGATTGATAACAAATTCTTAACGTTTTCACACACAAGCCATTTGGGTTTATTTTCTTCGCACTCATCTAATAACCTCATCACTTCATAGAATAGACCACTTCTAGTTCCTTCTTTAATGCCTTCTTGCTTTCCGGCAATACTTATATCTTGACAAGGAAAACCGAACGTCCAAAGATCCGCCTTTGGTAAGTCTTTTCCTTTAACTTTTGTTACGTCGCTACCGAACCATAAATTATCTGTATCATACATAGCTTTATATGATGCTTGAGCGAATTTATCGAATTCACACCATCCGACGCATTCCATGCCGGCTAATTCTAAACCAGAATGAAAACCACCGATACCGCTAAAAAAATTCTAAAAATTTCATATAATAATATTCCTTAATATAGTTTGTTAAATTAATTAAAATAGTTTAAATAGTATCATTGGTATATACATTGATAATAGTATAAATAGTATTATTAGTATTAGTTTTTTCATGAGAATTCCTTAATATAAGTGAATAAGAATAGGGTTAGCGGCGATCTTTATATTTTCGCTCGTATAAATCCTTAACCGATAGTCTTTGATCTTCACAAGTACCATCAAGCATACTTTTATATACATAGTCAAGCATATAAGCATAAGCTATTGTATTGTATTTATCAATAGGAAAGGCTTTTTTTTCTTTTAAAAGTTCTATTATAATCTTATCTCTTTCCAAAAAAACCGTCTTCACACATTTGGAGTATAATTTTTTATCTCTTCGTCTGTAAAATCTTTTTCATCAATAAACTCTTCATCTTCGCCAAGATCTTCCCATATACTTTTCAAAAAAGATCCTAATAAATACATTGATAAAACAAGAGCCGTAATTAAAATAAAAAGTAAAACATCAAATTCCTTGACGTTATAATAACAAATAGTCTCAATCCACAACCATAATAAAATCCACATAGTTTACTCACCATCCAATACTATACATACCTGTTTAAGGGCTTCTTTTAAATTTAATTTAATAGCCTTATAAGAACATCCTGTATTAGAATAACTTGTATGATATTTAGTAGCTATTTCTGTTAAAGGCATATTATTTAAATAATAGTTAGTGAGTAAGAGTCTGTAGCGGGCGTTCTCTACTTTATTTATAGTTTTTACGATCTCTTGTTGAGCCTCGATATATTGATGCTGTAAGGCTTTTTCCTTCTCTTTATATTCTTCGATTAAAGGCTGTAGCTCGCTATCCTTTAGCTTATAAAGATCGAGATCATAAACCTTAGTTAAATAATTAGACCTATTTAATTCTAGTGCTAGCTCCTTATACCGCTCTAGGTACTCTCTAGCTAATCTAGTATTATAATAAGGTTTGTTTTCTCCGAAGAGCGGCTTCTCAATGAAGTTAGGCGAATTATCGAGGAGCTCTTTTATTTGTTGTCGTTGATCGTCATCGTATTTCATTTGCTATACCTTAGTTAAAAAGATTTTTAAACCACAATATAATACTTTCAAAGAATCCCGGACCATCTGGATTTTTAATTTCTTCCTTAGGCGCTTCTTGTTTCGGTTCTTCTTTTTGAATATCGGCTTTTTCTTTATCAGATTTACTATTAATAATGTCTCCGATAATATAACCAGTTAAAAACGGTGTAAAGAAAGAGCTGCTACTATCTGAACTACTTTTAGTAGGAGTCGGAGCCGTATTAGATGATTTAAAGAATTTACCGGTAGAATTAGATATAGTATTTACTTTAGGAGTAGAAGATCTAACCGGTGAACTAACTCTAGGAGTCGATACTCTGATAGATGATCCTCCTTTAGCCATAGATAGTGGAGTTAATAAAGGAGTAGTGAATAAAGTGAGTAATAAGGCGGCAATTAATTTTTTATGCTTCATTAGCTGTTTTTTCCTTATAGTAAATTGAGACGTAATTACGAGCTTCGTCATGTGATACCTTTAACTTCTTAGCAATTTCGAAGTATGATTTGCCTTGATACCACATCGAGCCGGCTTGGTTAATATCCTTTAATTTTTTGTAATGCTTATTTAGTTTTCTAATAGACTGTCTTACATAGTCCATATATGTTGTATAAGTAATACCGATAGCCGGATATACATCGTCGACAGCTGCGCCTTTGATATATAATTCGAAGGCTTCTCGCTGCTTATCTGTTAATATACTAAGATCGAGGTTATCGATAATAGGATTATTAAATAATTTGTATTCTGGCTCATATTCCTTATTCGCTTCTAATTGATTAACGCCTTCATCGTGATTATCGCTAATCTTATTAAGGGAAGCCGTAGGCGTAATGGCTCTTAATACGGCATTAATCGTTATAATGTCTAGCCCTGTCATAGTCGAGATATTATCGGTAGTATTAGGCTCTTTAATTCTGTCGAGCGCTTCTTTAGCTTTATTAATCTCTTTAATAGCTGACTTATGAACGCTCGGTATCTTAACGGCTTTATTATCATCGATGTATTTCATTAGATGATACTTAATAGCCCTTCTATTAAATGTTGTGAAGGTGGCTCCTTTTTCTGGATCCCATTTATTAAAAGCATACGTTACATATGTCATACCTTCTTGTACGAGATCTTCGAAGTCTCCTTTATCTTTAAATTGATATGCTATTGATTTAACATGATCTACTTGATTTAATATAATAGTATCTTTAGCTTTAGTATTATTATTATTAATATAATCTTGATATAGATTATATTCTTCTTCTTTAGTTAGATATTTAGTCATAGTTAATGAGGGTGAATAAGTGTAAGGGATGGGCCGATAATTAATGTTTCCGCTCTCAAGGTTCTTAAATCCGCCATTTTAATTTTGAAAATAGGCTCTTCTTCTTTAGTGCATTGAACGCTTAATACCTCAAGCTTCGGGTTATATAATTTAACCCAATAATTAACCGTACTTTTTAGATCGGCCTCGCTGTATTCCCTTAGGTAGAATAATTCGTAGTAATCGTATAGATTAACACCGCCGACGAGTCTTTTTCATTCTAATGTATCTCTGCATAATTATAATCCTTTTAATGTATAAATATTATTTTTTGCTAACAGTATATTTATTTAACTACTGTTAATAGTATATTACCCAGAAAATCTTGTTCTGTTACATATTATTCTAATAAATTAGAATTACTTTTTTAAAAAAATATTAATGCAGCCTTTTTCATATAGTCCATTAGCATAGGAACTGCTGAAGTATGTGTAGTATTAGTATAGTGATAGTTATTACCTACTAAAAATGTCGTAGTAAATACTTCGAGATCTTTTTCTAATACTGCAATCACGCAATAAGCTTCTTCATCGTCGTCTACGCCACCGCAAAATTGAGAAGATACATAGGAATAATCCGGAAATGTTTCTTTGAGCCATAATTCTAAATCGTAATTAAGAGACTCTGTTTCTTTTTTATATAACCAATTATCCCAGTTACTGAATTTACCTATTCTACTTGATAAGTATTTTCTACTATTATTAATTTGTGCTTCTGTCATGTCTTACCTCTTACTTCTAAGCTGCTGATAGCTTACTGAATTTATCGTTAACCGTTTCTTCTAGCTCGTAATTATAAATCATACATAGATATTCTACTGAAAGCTTAAACCATTCTGGATCGTTTTCCCATCCTTTAAGCATAGCTATTAAATTAATAATGTCGTTACCGAGCATTTTTTCTGTCGATACGCAATCTTTATTTCTGCAATAATAAAGTTCTGTATTCGATCTTTTTAATACCATAGCACTTTCGGCTTTATCTAAATGGAATATACAATTAAATAATGTATTTAGTGGCAATCCTAAGACTTTAGAAATGCCGTCCTTTTTAAAGGCTTCTACGGCTTTAGTCCACGTTACTTTTTTAGGCGTCTTATTGATAACAAATTCTTCGCCGTTAACGACCTTCGAAATATTTTCATTTACTTCATTAATGCATCTTAAATATTTAGTCTGATCTTTTCCATTAAAGGCGTCTGTAATAACCTTACTACAATGAATGAATTTATAGGCGTCGATCAGTTTAACGATATCATTAGGAAACAGTAAAAATAGTTTAATATTAATTCCATATTCTGGCGCTGCATTATAGAACGCCGGGTTCATGTAATAGATTGTATATTTACTATTATCTTCGCTGCTCGGGATTAATACGTTAGCATTTTTAATATCCGATAAAAAACGTCTAATCGTTCTATCTGAAATATCGAATTCACCTTTTAAGCGTTCTACGATATCCTCCCTACTCATTGGGCCTTTAACCTTAGAATTAGATAAATTATATAGCTCATTATTATTATTTAAAAACGTTACTAAGTACATTAAATAAGATATATATTGAGCATTACCTATACGTTTTCGCATTTCATTAAAAGCTTCTCTTACTTTAATGCCTTCACTTCGTCCTATTCTAACGTGCCGGCCATCATTAGAAAAATACTTCAATTTTTTACCGGTTGTTTCGATAAAAACTTCGTTTGAAATTTGAATATCGACCATAATAGCAGCCTCTTTCATTAATTAATATTAAAAATTTGATATAAAAAATGTGGCCAATAATTGAGTCTTTTAAGTATTCAAAGTGGCCAATTATTGAGTCATGTAAAATCGGAGTTTTCCGCATGGTTAAGGGATTTTAGTTAAAATTTTGAGTTAAATCCTCTTATATAAGAATAAGATAACAGATCCTTTTAACATCCATAATTTAAAATTCCGTCGAAGTAGGTTATCTAAATTTGCTACTATAAGCTTTTACCACTATAAAATAACATTCCCGAGTATCGTTTTTAGTATTCTATATTTCGGATCTCAAATTAAATTTCGCTATCAGTTAAGTATTGAATGTATGATACGATACTCGGCTTCGGCTATAAAAAATACGGTTTCCGTATTTGCCTTACAATATAATATTACCTACATAAGATACGTTCTGCGTTATAAATATTTTAAATTTACACGAATCGTGTAATTAATTTAGCATACATAATATGATTAGCATACACAACTACTTAATATTCATATTCTAAACATATTATAACATTAAAATTTTTGATACGATGGCTTGACATAACATTAATTTTATGCATACAGGGAATATTTTTTTCGAAAAGCGATATTGAATATTGGATGGACTGGGGTTAATCCGGCGCTTGTCTGCGCCGGGGATATAATTCGGCCGGGATCTGTGTATAGAGTGTAAGAAAGATTTGAATTTAATTTTAGTTTAAGTGTTGTAATAATTACCGGTGCGCTATGTATGAGATGATACGATAATTAAATATTGGTTTAAAATGTCGGTTATTGATGAAATGCTTAAAGGTTAATGATGGCGGTTTTAGATTTAAAAATTGATACATTATTTATGGCCGTGGATAAATGGATGGATATGCCCTAGCAGCGAATCAAGTCGTTCTTTGCGCCACGCCTATATGAGATGCTAAAGAACGTATCTTAATTTGATGATGTGCAGCGACTATAGCTATCACTCGCCTTATGAACGGCTACGACTCAAATTTAATTGAAAGCCGATTACATTCCAGAAACGAGCCGCTACTACTTGAATACTTAACTTTTATCCACTTAAAATCCAAACTTAATTAATCGACCCATAACATTTTTAATACGCTAAACATCTAAACATAAACGTCTTATATATGCTTAACATTCTTGAACACCGGTAATAATTTACATCCCCGGCGCACGTAAGCGCCGGAAATACCGTTATAGCCTTAGAATAATCTCATATCTTACGTGCCGATCATTCATTTAGTATCATACTTAACATATACCACCCTACACGAGATGCTCATAGAATAGTCAAATTTAACCGGTATGCATACCTAATACATATCGACATGGTTTCTATCGCCCCTCATATCAAACATTGCTTACAAGGCCTTTAACGCAATTTTAGACTACTGCTCACGACGAATTATCGTATCGAATATAAATATTCCTACAAATCAAATTTAAAGTATTACGCATTACATTCTTACATCGCTATTATAGGTACCTCTACAATTCAAATATTTGACCTGTGAGCTATTTTTCCCTTAAAGGCATACAAACATATATCGCATACCATAAAACGGCCTTACACGCTAAATATTTTAATAATATGATATGCTGCTTACGGCTCCTACAATATATACGTCTCCTACAATACCTAAAAAATCGCTAAATTTGCCCCTGTATGCTCGTTTTACTATTCGTAGCTATAATTCTCCTATCCCAGAATGTTAAGTGCCATAGAGGCGCAAATATTTAATTTTAGCAAATAAAAAAGCACTTACCATTTAAGATAAGTGCTGATTATATGCTTACGCTAAGTCGAATACCGTAATAACGATGAATACGATTAATGCTGCTAGCGTTACATAGCCTACATACGGCTCGTATAGCTTAACGATATCGAGCTTAGACGTATCGATGCCTAAGGACCGGATCCTTGATAGCGGTAGAAATACTAATCCGATCAATAGGATAGCTGCGCTTAAATTGTAAATGTATTCCATGATGTTATGCTCCCATATATCCCATACTCTACAATACCTCTAAAATTCATTTATTTGAGTTGTACGGGCCTTTTAATATAATTCTAATATAATTACATATGATGTTAATTTTTTAACAAAACAGACGATTCCTGTATAATTATAATTAAAGCCCTTGTACCATATCGCATACAAGGGCTGTATATTTATTACTGATTACATAATGCTTCAAGTGCTTCGTTAATGATCGGCTCGAGCAACTTATTAGAGTCGATTATGAACTGTTGCTCCTCAGCTTCGTTTAATTTACTAAATTTATTTTCACTACCTTTAATAGGCTTTAATAATGCCGTATAGATATCGTAATTAGCTCTTAATCTATCGTTAAGCGCCCGATTACTGATACCGAAGGCATCGGCTAAATCAGCTACACAAGCTTTATATTCGAGTTCGTCATAGAATTTAGTTCTAACTGTAGCCTTACGATTACGTTGTTGTTGACTACGAGTAGCCCAACGGCAATTACTAGGGCCATAAGGCTTATCGTTATCGATACGATCGATTGTAAGTCCATCTTGATATGTTTCATGCATATCTTCGTAGAAATTATCGAAGCTTTCCCATCGTGGATCGTAGCCGATTTTAGAGTATGTTTCGTATTGTTGTTGGCTAGGATTATTACAACGAGATTTTAACTGTTTCCAGATACGATAGAAGCGAGTATCACTCATATTATGAGTAACGCTTTTAGCGGTTGCTTTTTGTTTAAAGCTTCTCTTATAACCGCTAGCAGCTGTACATTTACTATTTGTAATTTGATCGGTGTTTAACGTTAATACTTCGTTAGTCCGCCGGTCTCTCACTTCCCAGATATGGCCCTCATTATGATTGAAGTCTACGTGTTTAATAATTTCGTATTTATCTGTTCTAGCTTGTAATTTGTCTTGTAATTTCATTGTTAGTTACCTCTTTTGAATAAAATATTAAGGCTCTTTGTTTTTGCCTTCAATATAATATTACCCACCTTCGGTGTATTCAACGCTATTTAAAATAAAAAATTTTTAATTAATCCACGAACCGTTAATTTTTGTCTTTAGAAAAGCTTCGAATAATTCGATATTAACGAGCTTTTTCTTATGGGAGATGCTAATAACGCCATCTTTAAATTCTGGATCGCTTTGCATTTGCATAACTAAAGAAGTAGCTAACGTACGACCAATGTCGAATGTTTTAGTTAAATTAGTAACCGAGGAATATTTAACTTCCATTTGCGTATAATCCTTTCTTGGAAGTCTTTTCGGCCATAGATCAAAACTGAATATTGACTTAACTGTTAATATTAATCTATGAGATATCTTGTTGCGAGCGCAACTTATTTCTGTTTATTCACTACGAATAATTATCTTATAATACGATTATATATGATCGTATATGATTTGTAAATACCGTTGACATAATTTGTTAATACTATTAGAATAATAATCAAAGGAGGTTCATAAATGAAGAGAACAGAATTAATTAACAGCCGTAAAGAGTTAGGCTATACTCAAGAATATGTCGCTAAATTATTACAAGGTTATAGTCGCCCGGCTTATGCTATGTTAGAGTCCGGTAAAATTAAACGTGTACATATTAGTATACAGCGTCAACTATCTAAGATATATGGTAAACCGATCGAGGTATTATTCCCCGAGGATTACGATATTAAGGAAGAAACTGTTAACTATACGCAAGAATTACAACACTTAGTTATGTATTTAGCTCCTAAACAACAAAAAGCATTATATGAACTATTATCGACTATCGTAAAGGAGACTTAAATGTTTATTGAAGAAAGACCCGGTAAAAAAGGTATGACTTATCGGTTTGGGGAAAGCTATACCGATCCGTTAACCGGAAAATCTAAGAAAGTATATCATACATCGTCTAAGAATACGGCTGTTGTACGTAAGGAAATACAGCGTATTTTAAATAATAAAATCGACGAAATACTTAAAAACTTTAACAATAAAAAGAATATGAGGCTCGAAGAACTGGTAAGCGAATTCGTCGAAATAGATAGACCGTTACGTAAGATCACGACACAGCAGCATATAGACTATCATCAAAAAACCTTAATAAAATGGTTCAATAAAGACATGTTAATCAGTAAAATAACGGCGCTATACTTACAACGTACGATTAACTCTCTCTTATCCACTCATAGTTATAATTACGTTAAAGCAGTATATAGCTTATTAAAGCAGTCGTTAAAATATGGTAAACGTATGGGCTATATCAACGATATAAGCTATTTAGACGACGTTATATTTATTAAAAATAAACGTACTCCCGAGCAGTTAAATAAAGACCGTAATAAGTTCCTTACTAAAGATGAATTAATACTCTTCTTATCGAGATTAAAAGCTATTAATGATCGAGCCGCTACCCTATTCGAGTTCCAATCATTAACTGGGCTTCGTATCGGTGAATTAAGAGCATTACGTTCGCAAGATTACAATGCCAAAGAAGGCTATATCGATGTAAATGCTACCCTTACTCACAATAATATTAGAATAGCCCCTAAAAACGAATATTCAGTAAGAAAAGTAAGTCTTTCTAACGAGGCTAAACAGATTATTATAAAATGTCTTCAATTAAATAAAGCTCGTGAAGGCTTTGTACAAGGCTATAATAACCCAGATAACTATATATTTGTAACTGACGGCGGTGTACCGTATGACTCGCATTATCTAAATAAACTACTTAAGAAAGTACCGTTTCATAAAACAGTAACGACTCATACCTTCCGACATACGCATATATCGCTATTATCTGAAGCGAATATACCATTAAAAACGATTATGGCTCGAGTCGGGCATAATGAACCTAAGACTACATTATCGGTATATACTCATGTTACGGACGAAATGAAAAAACAAGAAATAGAAGCTTTAAACGCTATTAATCTGAAGAAAGCCTAGTTATCATACTAGGCTTTTTTATTATGGGTGGATAAACAGATCATACGCCCGATTTGTATAAATTGCTACGCCTTTTAAGGTGTCAATTTATATAAATTGCTGCGAAGTCCATTTATGGACGAGCCAATTTTTGGGGAAAATTTGGGGAAAATTTGGGGAAAAGTTATCGGTTATTATATGAATTTTAGCGAACATATACGAACAATAAAAAATACCGGAAGACTAGATGATTACTACGTTTATATAGCAATTACCTAACTTCCGGTATTCCTATGTTTTAGTGGTGGAGATGAGGGGAGTCGAACCCCTGTCCAGAAGTGTTGCCATATAGACTTCTCCGAGCACAGTCTATGATTTAGATCTCAGGTTGCTACCGCTCACAGACAAGCTACACAACCCCAGTTCATATTGTCTCACCTAATTCATATGAACAACTGAATTAAGCCAGCCTACGGTTTGACGTCCATTCACACTTGGTAGGCACAAGTATGAGGGACGTAGCTTATGCAGCTAATGCAAAATTTTCTTCTGCGTTTAAATGTTTTCCCACCGTTTAACGGCCTCATGGAACGCCGACTCGCTATCTATACCACACGCACCCCTGTCGAAACCTTTACATCCCCGTGCGTCGGTTTAATAATTATAAGCCTATTTAGTATTAGTGTCAATTATATGAAACCTTTATATCTCAGATATATTCACTATTGTTAGACTACTCTACTTACCTAATATCGACGACTTAACCAATCAAATTTCGGTTTCTTTCAATTCTATCCTTATTAGATATATTATGCACTATCATGAGTCTAGTTGTTTCATAGCTTTATGCAGTGATTGGCACACATAATCTATTTGTTCTTTATCATGAGCAGCTGTAACGGTTAATCGAATTCTACTTTCACCAATAGGTACTGTAGGTGGACGAATAGCTGTTCCAATAATGCCAGCCTCATATAGATAATCAGATACTGCAAGTGTATCTTCATTACTTCCGATTAGTATTGGGAAAATTGGCGTTTCATTGGTAGCATCAATTCCCATTGAAAGTAATTGATCTGCCATATAGTTTACATTCGCTTGTAAACGCCCTAAAACAGATGCATCAGTCGCAAGAAGCTGTAGTGCAGCTAAGGCAGCCCCTATATCAGCAGGAGATAATGCGGTAGAAAATATAAAGCTACGGCTCGTATTAACAAGATAATCTATGATAGTACTATTTGCCGCCACATAGCCACCAACAGAACCTAAAGATTTACTCAACGTACCAAGTTGAATATCTATCTCTTTTTCTAGATTAAAATAAGCAGCCGTACCATGACCATTACCAATAGTTCCCGTTGCATGAGCGTCGTCTACCATGAGCAAAGCATTGTAGTCACGACTTAATTCATATAATGTATCGAGTGGTGCAATATCTCCATCCATGCTAAATACACCATCTGTAACTATAAGCTTTCGAGTATTTCTATTTACCTGTTTTAACAGATACTTTAACTCGTCTACATCACAATGGCTGTAAGCCTTTACGGTTCCTCTACTCAATCTACAACCATCAATAATACTAGCATGATTTAGAGCATCGCTAAAAATAATAGTATTCTTATCAGCTATGGCAGAAATAGTTCCCACATTGGCCATATAACCTGTATTAAATACAAGGGCTTTTTCAGTATTCTTGAAATTAGCTAATTCTTTTTCTAGCTCTGTAAATAATGGAAACGTACCAGATACAAGGCGCGATCCACCAGATCCTGTTCCATATTGTTGGGCCCCTTTCAGGGCCCCTTCTATTACACGAGAATCAAAAGTTAAGCCCAAATAATTATTTGAAGCCATCATCAAATATTCTTTATCATCTCGTTTTACTCGCACTGCATCAATAGGGCAGTATTCTTTTAAGGTTCGTAGATTATGGTTCTTTACCTTAGAGTCTAATTGTTCTTTAAAAAATTCGTACATTCTATCACCGTTGAACAAGTACAGGAGCTTTTTCCAAGTACTGAACTACACTTTCATAATCTATATCAGACCGCACAAAGAAAACACGGCCCCCTATATCAGAGCCTAATTCTTTCATATTAGGAATGCGATGGTATACACCATTGCAAGCAACATAACCTACTGTATAATCTGGATCATCAGACCAACATAATTCGCCCACAATACCATGTGCTGATTGAACCTTTGAAGCTAATACTAAGGCCTCTCTCATATGTTCATTATCACCTAATGCATAAGAGTCAAAGGAGTCCATATGACTAACACGTACTCCGCGGTCACCTGTATCTAATCGCTCACCAGTAATTGCATCTACTAACATAGCACCGCGCATAGATTTATCTAAACCTTGTAACAAAGATATAGCTTTATAAACAGCTACCTCACTAATAGCAGGACCTTGTAAAAGTTCAGTCCCCAATTGATGAGATTCAGAAATGCTACTAGTTTTATGTTCTTCTACCTTTAAACAGTCAATATATGTAATCTTCTCCGGTGGGATTAAATCTACAGTAATATTGATAAAATCAGCTGTTCCTTTACTGTGATGCAGTGCGCGTTCAGCTAACGATTGAGCTATAGCCCCTACTTCTTCTAACTCCACAATCCGCTCTGCCCCAGAAATATGGTGGCCCCCTTTTTCATGGGGACCACCTTGAGCAGCACGCATGCGTACACTATATAATTCAGCCATTATGACACCTTCCCTTTAACAAGATCATTTTGAGGTACTTGGCTGTGAATCTTACGGAATACTTTCACAAATACTGGCGCCATAATGACTGTAAAAATCATGCCAGGCACTGCTAATGCAACCATAGGTAATGCAGCCTTACCGATATATACAGACAAGGTCAATCGTGCTAATGCAGATGCAATCGGGCCGGAAATCATAATACCTATCATATGATTGTGGCACATCCAAAGAATTAGACCTACAATAAGACGGAATTGCATGGCAATCATAACATTTAGAATAGTTTGGGTACCTAGTGCCAAACCGATTAAACTAGATAGACATCCGCTAATAATATATTTCTTAAATCCGAATACGGCACATATGGCTACCGCTAACGGAGCTGACAGTTGAAACTCTATACCTGGAATGACATTAGGTATTTTAATAGCACCTAATACAGTAATCATAGCCGTTAAAATAGCAACCTCTGTAATGTACCGAATGTTCTGATTCATGATGTTTCTCCTCTACTTAGAAAATGTCAACCACAAACACGACCCTTTGTTTACATTATAATTTCAATATACATATTTATCAACTAAAAATACAAGATAAGTTGACAAATATCACAAAAAAAAAGACCGAGTCAAATGACTCGATCTTTTTATCTTAATATTTTTGTTGCTCTTTTAGACGCTTTGCAATATCTCGCTTAGCATCACGTTCTGCCATATCTTGACGTTTATCGTATAACTTCTTACCAGTTACAAGGCCTACTGTAACCTTCACATAGCCATGGCTAAAATGGAAATTAAGCGGCACCAAAGAGAACCCTTTCTCCTTAACTTGAGCATGCAATTTATTAATTTCAGATTTATGCATCAACAATTTGCGGGTCCGTTCGGGTTCATGATTAAAGCGATTTCCCTGTTCATATGGGCTGATATGAACGCCATACAACAAAAGCTCGCCTTTATCAATACGACAAAAGCTATCCTTTAAGTTCAGTTTACCTTGGCGTATAGATTTAATTTCAGTACCTGTCAAAGCAATGCCTGCTTCATAAGTTTCATGAATATTAAAATCATGACGGGCCTTACGATTATCAGCAATAAGAGATGGACTAGATTGTTTTGCCATATATACCTCTATCGTTTACGTTTACTTTTAGATTTCTTAGATTGACTACGCTTAGTCGTTTTAGTAGACTTCTTACGACTTGATTTACCTTTACTAGATTTTTTACTGAAAGCATCGTATCTAGAATGACCAGATTTATTACTATCACGTCGTGAAGATTTTTTACTGGATTTGCCTGAAGATTTACGATCTTTACGACTACCAAAGCTATCGCGACTAGTTGCATAGTCAGAACCATTGCGCAATTGTTCTTGTATAGCCATTAGATTATTGACTTCACCTAGTACAAAGTCGATTTGTTTCTTTTCTACATCGGCTTTTACTAATGTAACAGTTACCTTTTCACCTAAATGATAGGTTTTACCTGTTCTCTTGCCTACAAGCACAAAATGTTCTTCATCGAAGAAATAGTAATCATCGTTCATCATGCTCATATGCACAAGGCCATCGATACCGTTTTCTAATTCTATAAACATCCCAAAGGATGTAATACTAGAAATAGTTCCCTCGAAGACTTCCCCTACAAATGGAACCATGTATTGAGTCTTTTTAAGATCTACTGTGTCTCGTTCGGTCTCAGTAGCTACTTGCTCCTGTATAGAAGAATGTTCAACAGCTCCAGCTAAGAATGCTTCCTCTACATCCCGTTTAGAATAACCATTTTTCCAATGCATATCTGCTTTTAAAAGGCGGTGAACCATTAAGTCAGGATATCGTCTAATAGGAGATGTGAAATGCGTATAACATGTAGATGCCAAGCCAAAATGACCCACATTGTTGGTACTATATTTAGCTTGCTGCATGGAACGCAAGGTCATAATTTGAGCTACTTGCTCAATATCTTGCCCTTTTACTACATCTAAGATTTTTTGGAAATCTCGTGGTGTCACACCATCAGTACTTAGAACTAGGTTTTGACCTAAATAATTAAGCACCTTTTGGAATAAATCTAGTTTTTCCTCACTAGGATTCTCATGAATACGATATACCGATGTACGGTGTGTATGCTCTAAATGTGTAGCCACTGTTTCATTGGCAATGAGCATACATTCTTCGATAAGTCGTTCTGCCATGGTGCGATCTCGTTTTACGATGCGCAACGGTGTACCATCATGATCAAGTAATACCTTGTACTCAGGAAAATCAAAGTCCAATGCACCTCTACGGCGACGCATTGCATTAAGAATTTTAGAGATTTCTGCTAAATCGCGAAGCATAGGCATAAAGTCTTGTAAATCGTCAGGAATAATATTTTCTTCCAGCGCCTTATACACTTCTTTATAGCTACAACGACGGCCTACATGGATAATAGATGGTCGAATGCGATAATGTACAACCTTACCATCTTTATTAATTTCCATCATACACGTCATAGCATAACGGTCTTCATGAGCATTTAAACTACAAATACCATTGGATAAAACCTCTGGTAACATCGGTACTACTCTATCAACTAAATATACAGATGTCCCCCGTTTATAGGCCTCGTTGTCAATGGCTTGCCCAGATGTTACATAATGACTTACATCTGCAATATGTACGCCTAATTCATAATTACCATTTGGTAATTTACGACCACTCACAGCATCGTCTAAATCTTTTGCATCTTCCCCATCGATGGTAACCATCTGTACATCACGAAGGTCCCAACGATCAGAATCCTCATGAATCACAGTATCAATTTTCTGGCTAGCTTTAATGACATCGTCTGGGAAATTAAATGGAATCTTATGATTCGCCATGATGCAGTTAATATCGAGACCTACATCACCTTTATAGCCAAGAATTTCCGTTATAATACCTTCTGGCTTTTTATCACCTTCCGGCCATTTTGTAATTTTGACTAGTACCTTTGCGCCACTACGAGCATCTAATGTATTTTTTAAATCTACAAAGATATCTGTCCCTATACGCTCATCATCAGGGATAACAAAGCCAAAGTGTTGTTGTCGGTCATAGGTACCTACTACAGTTTCATTAGCTCGTTCAATAACATCAACGATGACGCCTTCTCGTTTATGCTTTGTATAGTTAGACGGTACAACGCGAACTCGAACCTTATCATTGTGCATAGCAGTCCCTTTATTTTGTTCTGCTACATATATATCTTCATCATCAGGCATAATCACAAAGCCATACGACTTACGATAGCCCTTATAAATACCTTCATATTCTTCATGTTGTTGTTCTGCATATTGATATACATCAGGTCGAGAAGATGTTAGCACCCCTTCTCGAGCAAGCATTTTTGCTGAACGAATAAACATCTCAAGATCCTTACCACCTCGAATGTGATTATCCATAGCAGCATCTTCAATATGATATGCATGTGGTTGTATAGATTTATAAAAGTCTAATACTTTCTTCTTCAAATCTTCACCTCCTTATTCTGAAAAAATGAAAAAGGCCTGCAAAGCAGGCTTTCATCATTAGAATTGATTTAATCATTGCCCCTAACACTAAGCTCAACACGCCAAAGATATCCCCAATATAATCGTACATTTAGATAAGAAAGCATCTAAACGCGTTGCTTACCACCAAAAGAAGAGTCTGCCGCACCAGAAACAGCACCACCCATGCCTGCGTTTTTGCTATTCTGTGCAACAACTACTACGATTAATAAGATAGATACAATAACTTCTACAATCATTAAGAAATTTGTCACGACTGTCATCCTTCCTGTGTGGCTCTTGGAGAATCCAAAACCCGATGTTCTAAATACTTCTCTAATTTACGTTTAACCCTTTGTAACGCATTGTCTATAGATTTGACACTGCGATCTGTGACCTCAGCCATTTCTTGGTAAGAACGTCCGTCTAAATAGCCTTCCAAGACCTCCCACTCGAGTTCACTTAAAATATGACCAATATTGCGCTCAATATCATCCAATTCCTCTTGGCTGATAATAAAGGTCCTCAGGATTTGGTAAACCTTTTGCTGAAAGATAGCATCTCGATCAATGTACGCTCTGATTCCTCTGTATAAACTGGTTTTGTTTAAAAGATACATAGGAATTTAAAGGTGCATGTTTTTGTCTAGTAGCCGACTTAATAGCCGTAATAATCTGTCTAGTTATACAAAGCTCCGCAAAAGCTCTAAAGGACGCCAATTTATCATGTTTAAAATCCCGCGTAGCCTTATAAAGACCAATCATCCCTTCTTGAATGATGTCTTCACGATCTGCACCTACTAAAAAGTAAGAACGCGCCTTTGCACGAACAAAGTTTTTATATTTATTAACAATATAATCGATTGCAAACTCATTTTGCTCTTCTTGAGCTATGACCACAACTTGCTCATCGGTCATTTCTTTGAAATTGTAATCGGGCTTGCGTGTATGAATTGTGTTCATATGCTCCTCCTTACAATTGAGCAGAAAAACCAATATATTCATTATACTGGAACTATATGTGATTTTCAACTATCAATGGCCACGCCGTAATTTCTCTAGCTTTTCAGCTACTTCTGGAGATAATAACCCTCCTACTTCATTACGTCGCAAGCTAAATTGATCTCGTCTATGTTCATGAGCATATTGTAATCGTTCCTCTTCCTTAGCTATACGAATCATATTTTGTAATTCTCGAGCTGGAATGCGTAAGCCTCCAGATCCAAGAATTTGATTTTGTTCAGCTCCATCAGAGGTCACAACATATACATTGGTGTATTTACCTTTTCGCAAAAACACCTCTCGCTCAATAAAGGAATCCGCCGTTTCCCCGTCCTCAGTATACACTTCGAGGAAGCCGCTCGTAATAGCCTCTACAGAACCACCAGATTTTGTATATTTACCATCAAACACAAGGATAACTTCATAACCCTTGAATTTTCCGTAGTTTAACAATCTATCTCGAAGCTCCATACGGGCATGTTCTAATGATTCATGAGCGAGTTTCTTTAGATGAGTCCAGGCGAATATCACATTATATCCGTCTACAATTAAAATATCTTTTAGCATAATTATTTCGCTTGGCGCTGACGCACAGCTTCATACATAAGAACAGCAGCAGCCACAGATGCATTCAAAGAATTTAAATTTCCATACATAGGAATGGTAACGAGGAAATCACATGCGTCTTTCACAACGCGACTAATGCCTTTCCCCTCATTACCAATGACGATAACAGTAGGGATTGTCATATCTGCCTCGTATAAAGTGCGATCCCCTTCCATATGAGCGCCCATAACCCAAAAGCCTTGTTTTTGAAGTTGTTTGATGGTTTGAGCTACATTTCCAACCTGCACTAGAGGAATTTGTTCAATAGCACCGGCTGATGTTTTAGCAACTGTCGCATTAATAGGTGCATTATGTCGCTTAGGAATGAGAACAGCCGTAGCCCCCACACATTCAGCAGTACGAATGATAGCCCCCATGTTATGAGGATCCTCAACGCCATCTGTCAAAATAAGCAAAGGTACTTCATGATTCGTCTCTTGTAGCACTTCACCTAATTCTTTAAATTGAACGGCAGAAACAAGAGCTATAACACCTTGATGTGGTACCTCTAAATCATATTTATTCATTTGTTTGATAGGCGTTGGACGTACTTCAATACCTTGAGATTTAGCAAGACCAACAATATCAGCTAGACCAGTTTTAACCTTATCTTCACTGACCATAATGCGTTGAATAGAGCGGCCGCTTCTAAGGGCCTCTTTAACTGCATTGCGACCTACAATATAATTATCCATACTACATACCTCGTAGAGTTATTGAAAAGGCTTGCTTCATAACATCTTGTAATCGCTCATCTTGACGCGTTTCATAAAGAAATCCCAGTACTGCTTCAAAGGCGGTACTACTACGATATTCTTGAACTGAACTGCTTTTCGGTACATTTACATTACTATTTCTAGCACGTCGTGCAATAGCTTGTTCTTGTTCTGTAAAAGTATCCTCTATTTCTAGCAATGCCTTCGCTTGTGACTTAGCACAAATAAACTCAGTAACAATTGTGTGCAATACTTGCACCTTCGTTATATTCATTTGTACCACTCGTTCACGCACATACATGGAGTATACGGCATCACCAATATAGGCAAGCATAACTGCATCTGTACTAAGGCATTCCTCTATAGTTCTTTTACGCAAACGAAGCGGCTCTTGTTCAAGAGCCGTCAACTTTTTTATCGCTTCATTCTTTAAGAATTGAAATTGTTTAAATTTCACGTTTTTTCCACCGTGCACCTTGAGGAGAATCCTCAATAGTAATACCGATTTCAGCCAAACGATCGCGGATACAATCAGCTAGTGCCCATTGTTTTTGATCACGACACGCTTGACGTACAGACAAGATAACCTGCATTAAATCTTCATATTCATCAGCATTGGCACCTGTGTTGCCTTCCCATGCTTTTTCAAGAATACCAATAACCTCTGTCATGAACTTGAAGATACGTTTAACCTCAGCAATTGCTTCTTGGCAAACAACGCCTTCACGGCCTGTCACAGCTTGGTAATAGATGTTGATTTCTTTAGCAAGACCAAACATGCTAGATGTAGCTAAAGCAGTATTGAAATCATCACTCATTGCTGCTTCGAATTCTTCTTCATACTCTTTAGCTTTTTCTAATAAGCGTTGAGCCTCATCACAAGGACCTGGTTCACATTTTTCAAGGTACAATAGATTTTCAATAGCAGTGCTTAAACGTTCTAAGGATTTATTTGCTTCTTCTAAACGTTCATCAGAGAAATCTAATGGACTGCGATAATGTGTGCTCAACAAGAAGTAGCGCAATGCATCTGGACTATATTGTTCTAAAATATCTTTTACCAAGAAGAAGTTATTCAAGGATTTAGACATTTTTTCAGAATTAATAGTGATGAAACCATTGTGTAACCAATAGCGTACAGATGGATGTTGACCAGAGCAGCCTTCAGATTGAGCAATTTCATTTTCATGATGTGGAAAGATCAAATCACTACCACCACCATGGAAGTCAAATTCTGTACCTAAGTACTTTTGACTCATGGCAGAACATTCAATATGCCAACCTGGACGGCCATTACCCCAAGGGCTTTCCCAATATGGTTCGCCTGGTTTTGCAGATTTCCATAATGCAAAGTCCATAGGATTTTTCTTACGACCATCAACTTCGATACGAGCACCAGCTTCCATATCATCTAAGGTACGGCCAGATAACTCGCCATAATGTTCAAATTTATCAACGCTATAATATACATCACCATCGAGTTCATAGGCATAGCCTTTTTCAATCAATGTAGAGATCATAGCAATAATATCTTCGATATGTGTAGAAACACGTGGATAAATATCAGCACGTTGTACACCAAGGGCATCCATTACTTCGAAATAGCTGTCGATATAACGATTTGCAATAGTATCCCAAGATACGCCTTCACCATTGGATGTATTGATGATCTTATCATCTACGTCAGTAAAGTTTTGTACATATGTTACTTTATAGCCTACATGTTTCATATAGCGACGAATTACGTCCCAAGTTACAAATGGACGTGCATTGCCAATGTGAGGATGGTTATATGGTGTAACACCACATACGTACATCTTTGCTTCACCTGGATGTTACAGGGATTGAACACCTCATTTTTGGCGCGTCATAGTATTATAAACTGTAATTTCTCTCATCGTTACCGATGCCTCCATCTTCATAAAATGAAAAAGAACCCCTTCATCTCATACAGAGACGATGGTCCGCGGTTCCACTCTGTTAGGTACCAATGTAGTACCCACTCATCGCATAACGGCGCGTCACCGGACAAACCTACCTATAATCGGAATGTCAGCTCGTGAATGCATTTCGTCCACCTATCCTTGAACCCTCCCACCATCGGTTCTCGCTAAAAAGTTAGTTGTAGAGTACTTCTTTCAGTCTCAGCTATTAAAATAATCTATATTCATATATAAAAATATTTTACCAATAAAGCTATAGAATGTCAATATTTACAAGAAAGATCCCCATCTTTCATAGGCAGCTATTCACATATCATAATAGGTATTTTAAATAGCTTAATTAGAAAGATGAGGATATATAATCAGAATATTAAATTACTATTATCATTCATAACAATAGCTTTTATAGTACACAAGTAATAATAATGTCATTACATCAAATCAATTAATATTAAGCATTTTCTAATTTATCTTGATCATCATGTTTACGGCAAATACCTGCAAAAATAGATCCTGTAAAGTTATGAATGATGGAGAATACTGCACCTGCTACCGCAGCTTGTGGTGTAAAGTGTTTTAGTGCTAAAGATACGGATAATGCAGAATTTTGCATAGCCACTTCAATTTGCATAGCACGACGAGAAGACACATCAATACTGAGAGCTTTACATATAAAGTATGTCACAACATAACCACTCAAATTTTGTACTAAACACGCTCAAAAATAATGAAACCGGTTTCGGCAATTTGCTTTTGGTTAACTGCAGTTACAGCTGCCAAGATAAGCAATACCGCGATAGCTGCAATGGTTTGGACATACAGATTTTACAGGTTCAATTTTTGCGCCAATAAAGTAATTCAATACAATCCCCAAAATAATTGGTACTAACACGATTTTTACAATGGATATAAACATTGGCATAAATTGAATTTCAATAGAAGATGTTGCACCTGCATATAATACGACAAATAAAGGCGTTAAAATAGGGGCCAATAATGTGGATACAGTTGTTGCTGATACGGATAAGGGAACATTACCATTTGCAAGGAAGGTCATTACATTAGAAGCAGTACCACCAGGACATGCACCCAACAAGATAAAACCAATCCCAACTTCTGGAGGAAAATTAAATGCTAAGGCTACTAAGAAACCTGCCAATGGCATCCATAAGAATTGGATTACGGATACGAGAATAACCTTCATTGGTTGCTTAAATACATCAATAAAGACTTGAGCCGTTAATGTTAACCCCATCGCAAACATAACAAACTGTAGCATGTAAGCAATATATGGAGTCATCCAAGAAAATACTGCAGGTAGCATATATGCTAAAACAGCCATCAATAGTACTATCCAGGATAGATAACTATTGAATAAGTGATTAATAGAACGAATAACACTCATAAAAACACTCGCTTTCATAATAAATCAAAATTTAATACGCCGATTATTATAGCATTTCTATAGAATATTAACAACACATACAAAAGGAGTTCACATAACACTTGTTACGTGAACTCCTTTGATTAATTGATCAAATTTATTTTGTTAATGCACCTACATTATCTAAACGATGTAAGCACTTTTCTTTACCAAGTAATGTAACAATATTATTCAAATCCGGACCATGCATTTGACCTGTTAAAGCTACACGGATTGGCATAAATACGAATTTACCTTTTAAAGAGGTTTCTTTCATTACGGCCTTGATTGTTGCTTTTACAACTTCAGGTGTAATTTCATCAAGTTCAGCCAATGCATTCCGGAAAGCGCCGAGAACTGTTGGAGCTGTTTCTTCATTCAATACAGCACGCAACTCCTCTTTCATGACCCCTCTTCAAAGGAATACTGTTTCTGCCCATAAACAATCCTACATGATCTTTAATTTGAGCACCATAGCTAATATGATCACGGAATGTAGAGCATAATAATGTCAACCAATCAATATCAGCTTGATTCAAGCTATCTGGAGCTAAACCAACCTCTTTCAAATGCGGTAAACAAAGGTGGAATAACTCTTCATCACTCAAATTCTTCATGTAGTGGAAATTTATATGGTTCAATTTATCAATATCAAACACAGCAGGATTTTTCGCTACCCGATCCATAGAGAAAGCCTGAATTAATTCATCTTGTGTGAAGAATTCTTCTTCACCTTCAGGAGCCCAACCAAGAAGTGCCAAGAAGTTTACAAGTGCTTCTGGCAAGTACCCTAATTGTTTGTATTGTTCAACAGAAGTAGCACCATGACGTTTAGACATTTTCTTGTAGTCTTTACCAAGAATCAAGGAAATATGACCAAACTTAGGGACCTCCCAACCTAAAGCTTCATAAATAGCCATTTGACGAGGTGTATTAGATAAATGTTCCTCTGCACGAATAACGTGAGTGATCCCCATCATATGATCGTCCATTACTACAGCAAAGTTATATACAGGAATGCCATCAGATTTTACAATTACAAAATCACCAACGCCATTAGATTTCAAAGGATACATGCCCACGTACCATATCATCAAAAGCGTATGTTTTATTCAACGGTACACGCAAACGAATTGTAGGTTTACGACCTTCAGCAATGTATTTAGCCTTTGTCTCTTCATCTAAGTGTTCACAATGACCGTTGTATTTTGGTGTTTCCCCACGATCCATTTGATCTTGACGCACCGCATCTAACTCTTCAGGTGTGCAATAACACTCATAAGCTTTACCTTCATCCAATAAGCGTTGTGTTACTTCTTTATATAAATCAAGACGTTCTGTTTGACGGTAAGGACCATTATTACCACCCACATCAATGCCTTCATCCCAGTTCATGCCAAGCCATTGTAAGGAAGCTTTAATATTCTCTTCACTTTCACGTGTAGAACGAGCTAAATCTGTATCTTCAATGCGCAATACAAATGTGCCTTTTTCCTTACGTGCTAATAACCAGTTAAATAAAGCAGAACGAGCACCACCAATATGGAATGGACCCGTAGGGCTTGGAGCAAAACGAACTTTCATGGAACTCATGATTAAATCTCTCCTTCATATACAGAAACGACAGCTTGTGCAGCAATGCCTTCACGGCGCCCAATAGCCCCTAGCATTTCATTTGTTGTCGCTTTAATACTAATGCGATCTAATGGTATCTCTAATATAGACTGTAAATTAGCCTTCATCATATCGATGTGAGGTTTTAATTTAGGTGTCTCAGAAATAACCATAATATCAATATTATAGGCTTGTAACCCACGTTCTTTCAATAAGAAATTTACTTTTTCTAGTAAAAGCATGCTAGAAATCCCTTTATACTGGTCATCTTCAGGTGGAAAATAGTATCCAATATCCCGTAAACCAGCGGCGCCTAGCATGGCATCCATCAAGGCATGAATGAGAACATCCGCATCGGAGTGTCCATCAGGGCCAAGGCCAGATTCGATATGAACACCACCTAAGATACAAGGACGACCTGCTTTTAATTGATGAATATCATAACCAAATCCAACGCGCATACGCTTATCCTCAATTCCTAAATATCGTTTTGCTACTGCAATATCATTAGGAGTGGTCACCTTAATATTACAATAGTCTCCACTTACTATATGTACAGGCTGCCCTAAATGCTCAACGAGGGACACATCATCAGTGCCTAAATATTTTTCATCATAAGCCTTTTGATGGGCCTCTTTAAATAGATCTTTTTGAAAGCCTTGTGGCGTTTGAATTTGGTATAATTCACTGCGTTTTAATGTTTCTATTACAGTATGCTCTGTATCAACTCGTTTAATCGTATCCGTAGCAGGGACACCTACAGTAGCAGCTCCATATTCTATTGCGGCCCTAACAACAGAATCAAACAGTTTCGTTGATGCTAATGGACGCGCTCCATCATGAACTAGCACAATATTACTATCTTCTGATACAGCTTTGAGCCCATAAGCCACAGAATCTTGACGTTCTCTTCCACCAAGCACTATCTTTACAGGAATATGCAAATCCAACCCTTGAATATGGTTAGACATATATTCTTGTTCGCCTTCAGCTACAACAAGAATAATTTCTTTTAAACCTTCAATCTTTTCTACATTCTGTATGGTACGTTGAATAATAGAATATCCCCCTAAAGGAATAAATATCTTATTTTCTTTATATCCCATACGGCGACCAGCACCTGCAGCGAGAACGATACAACTAATTGCCTTGCCCATTTTGTCCTCCATCTACACGAGCAAAAATCATCCGTCCTGCACTCGTTTGTAATATGGATGTAACCATAACCTCTACATTTTGACCAACATAAGGCTTACCATCCTCTACGACAATCATCGTGCCATCGTCGAGATAAGCCACACCTTGGTGTACTTCCTTACCTTCTTTCATGATTTGAACGCGAATCCATTCTCCAGCGATTAGAGCAGGTTTTAATACATTTGCCAATTCATTGAGGTTAAGCACTTCAATCCCCTGTACACGAGCCACCTTATTCAAGTTAAAGTCATTAGTCATCAATTTCCATTGCTTATCTAAAGCAAGTCGCATAAGTTTTGAATCAACCTCTACAAGATCATCATAATCATCTTCAACAACTTCTATAGCTACCTTATTGGCATCTTGCATATCCTTCAAAATATCAAGGCCACGTCGGCCACGGTTGCGTTTCGTAGCATCCGCAGAGTCAGAAATTACCTGTAACTCATTTAATACAAATAGTGGCACCATAAGAGGGCCTTCAATGAAGCCCGTAGCACATAGTTCTTTGATACGACCGTCAATGATAACTGAAGTATCTAGTAATTTTGGCGTACTAGAGGATTTATCTAATTTATGAGTTGAAAACATTTTAAAACGACTTGTTTTTTTAGTGCTATCTCCTCCCCATTGTTGTACGTAATTATTGTACATTTCGGGGCCTTTACGAGCCATGATTTTAAGTCCACTATATCCAAAAATAGCACTCAAAATTATAGGAATATAAGGTCCTATAATAGGTACTTGATTGAATGCAACACCAATTAGATTTGCAATAATAAGGCCGAATAATAAACCGATGGTGCCTGCAATCAATTCTTGATTTGGAATATGAGTAAGAATACGCTCTAATCTTTTAGCAATTACTAAACCTTGTTTCAGAATAAATGATGAAATCAGATAACCAATAACAAGGCCTAATAGAGTACCTACGATTAATACTGCAATACGTGCAATTGTTAATGACATGTCCCCAAAAGATTCAAATTGAGAAACCAAATATGGGTCAATAATAGGTGCTAAGCTATCCATTCCCACGTAGGCTGCTGTACCTACTAAAATGGCTATTACATAGCGTAAAATCCGATAAATCATGAAATCACCCCCTAATTATGAAAATACGAGCTGCATCGCCTCTTGTATAGATTTGACACCTCTAATTTTGATAGAACTATTATTATCCTTGATTTGTTTATAGTTGCCTTCAGGAATAATAAACTTTTTTAAAACCTAATTTCTTGGCTTCATTTATACGCTGTTCAATGCGAGGAATACTGCGAACATTACCAGTTAAGCCTACTTCACCTAAAATTACCATATCTGTTGGAACGATTCGATTTTTCAGATTTGACACAATGGCAACCGCCATAGATAAATCACAAGCAGGTTCATTTACCTTGAGACCACCGATGACATTTACATACACGTCTTTATTACCTAATGTAAAGCTACAGCGTTTTTCTAAGACTGCTAATAATACAATTAATCGGTTAAGATCATAACCAATCGCCGTACGTCTAGGCATACCAAAGGCCGTAGTAACGACCAAGCTTTGTACCTCTACTAAGATGGGCCGAACCCCTTCGAGGTAAATCATAACAGCACTGCCACTTTCTTCATCGGAACGCTCTGCCAAGAGAGAAGCAGATGGATTGGACAATTCCTGTAACCCTTCCTCTACCATGGCAAAAATGCCTGTTTCTGATGTAGAACCAAAACGGTTTTTAATGGACCGTAATATACGGAATTGATAAGAACGCTCCCCTTCAAAGTAAAGCACTACATCTACCATATGCTCTAACATACGAGGCCCTGCAATATTGCCTTCCTTTGTTACATGACCAATGATTACAGTAGGTATATTTCGTTCTTTACAGAAGCGAAGTAGACGAGATGTGCATTCACGAACTTGACTAACACTGCCTGACGCAGCATCTATATCTCCAGTATACATAGTTTGTATAGAGTCAATGACTAGTAAGGAAGGAGTCATTGCTTCAGCTTGCTCCAATATATGATCTAGATCAGTATCTGCAATAACTTGTAACCGTTCACTATTAATATGCAGTCGTTCTGCTCGAAGTTTAAGTTGTAACTGAGACTCTTCACCAGATGCATAAAGAACTGCTCCTACTGTATCGGCTATCTTCTGGGATACTTGTAGTAACAGAGTAGATTTACCAATACCAGGATCACCACCTAAAAGCATTAGAGCACCAGGCACTTTGCCACCACCTAATACACGATCAATTTCACCAAAGGTTGTAGATACTCGTGCAATAGAAGAAATTTCGATATCTGGCAAGGCGGTAGGCTTCGCCGTTTGATTTCCAACACCTCGAGAAGGTGTTCGACTATGTTTAGTTTCTTTAATTATTTCTTCAACTAATGTATTCCATTCTCCACATTGTGGACAACGGCCCATCCACTTAGAGGATTCAGCCCCACAATTTTGACAAAAGAATACAGATTTTGCTTTTGCCATAACACCTCAATACATTTAAAAAGAAAGGTCATGAATGATAACCATTCATGACCTTTTATGCATAATTTTACTACATGGTTAACTATCATCATTCTATAGTATACCATTTAACTTATATTTTTTATATGAAAGGTAGTCATCAACTGTATAATTTGTATTTTTATCATATTGATACAACAAGATCGTTATCCTTTGCATCTGCTTTAATAATTTTGCCTTCTTTTGCATCTCCTTTCAAAATAAGATCGGACACTGGGTCCTCAATTAAACGTTGAATAGCACGTTTTAATGGTCGAGCCCCCATTGTAAAATCAGAGCCTTCCTTAACAAGTAATTGCATAGCCTCAGGAGTTATTTCTAATTGTAAATCACGCTCTTCAAGGCGTTTTGTAACATCACTCATCAAGATAGTTACAATTTCTTTTAAGTCCTCTTCTGTTAATGGATGGAATACAATCATTTCATCGATACGGTTTAAAAACTCAGGTCTAAAATGACGTTTCACCGCATCCATTACCGATTTCTTAGCCTCTTTAAAATCAATTTCTTTATTTTCATCTACATTAGAATCAGACTTTTTAGCTGCTAAGAAACCAAGTTCTGGCGAGTTCTTATGTAAAGCTTTAGCACCTAAGTTACTTGTCATGATAATAACTGTATTTCTGAAATCAACAGTTCTACCTTGGCTATCAGTAAGACGACCATCATCAAGAACTTGTAACAAGATATTAAAGAAATCTGCATGTGCTTTCTCTACTTCATCGAGGAGAATAACGCTATATGGTTTACGACGTACCGCATCTGTTAATTGGCCACCTTCTTCATAGCCTACATAACCTGGAGGGGCACCGACTAAGCGAGACACAGTATGTTTTTCCATATATTCAGACATATCAAGTCGAATCATAGCAGATTCATCGCCGAACAAGGAGGATGCAAGCGCTCTTGCTAGCTCAGTTTTCCCTACACCAGTTGGCCCAAGGAACAAGAATGAACCAATAGGCCGTTTTGGGTCTTTTAATCCAGCCCTTGCACGGCGTACAGCTTTAGCTACAGCAGTAACAGCCTCATCTTGACCTACTACGCGTTTATGAAGTTCTTCTTCCAAATGTAGTAAGGTTGCAGACTCTTCTTCTGCAATTTTAACCACTGGAATACCTGTCCATTGCGCTACTACAGCAGCTATGTCTTCCTCTGTTACTATTAACTTTTGATCGCTTTTTTCTTTAGCGATAGATTTTTTATCACCAATTTCTTTTAATAGTGATTGTTCTTCATCGCGAAGCTTTGCAGCCTTTTCGAAATCTTGAGACGTAACAGCAGCTTCTTTTTCTTTCTTAACTGTATTAAGGCGATCCTCTAATGCTTTAACATCAGGTGCTGCAGAAAATACTTTCATACGAACCTTAGATGCAGCTTCATCGACTACATCGATAGCCTTATCAGGCAAGAATCGATCTGTAATATATCGGCTAGATAAAGATACAGCTGCTGTTAATGCCTCATCTGTAATCTTAGCCTTATGGAAAGCTTCATACCGATCTCTTAATCCCTTTAAAATTTCAAGAGCATCCTCTTCGTTAGGCTCTCCTACTTGAACGGGTTGAAAACGACGCTCTAAAGCAGCATCTTTTTCTATATGTTTCTTATATTCATCAAGTGTTGTGGCACCGATAACTTGGAATTCACCTCGTGCCAAAGCAGGCTTTAAGATATTAGCTGCATCCATAGCGCCTTCAGTAGCACCTGCCCCAACCAATGTATGAATTTCATCTATAAAGATAATCATATCATCATGTTGTTGTACTTCATCAATGGCTTTTTTCAACCGTTCTTCAAATTCACCACGGTACTTGGCACCCGCTAACATAGAACCAATACTAAGAGAAATAATGCGTTTATTACGTAAAATCTCCGATACATTACCAGTCACAATACGCTGTGCCAAGCCTTCGGCAATAGCTGTTTTACCTACACCTGGTTCACCAATAAGAACAGGATTATTTTTAGTTCTACGGCTGAGAATTTGAATGACTCGTTGAATCTCCGTATCGCGGCCAATAACAGGATCAATCTTACCTTGTTTAGCAGACTCATTAAGATCAGTTGCAAAATCTGACAGCTCACCTAAATCATTATTGCTATTTATTCCCTCTTGACCACCATTGTTGCTACCTTTATTCGAGCCAAGAATACTACGAATTGCTTCTACTACATCATTACTACGTATATTCATAGCTCGTAAAATAGCAACTGCAACACCGCTACCATCGCTAAGTAGGCCCAATAGAATATGCTCAGTACCAACGTAATTGTGATTCATTTGATTTGCTACTTGAATGGCAAGCTCAAGCACATGTTTAACGCGAGGTGTCATATATATTGACGTTGCTTTTTTATTACCACGTCCTACATGTTCTTCTACAGCTTCAAAAATATCTTCTGTAACAAGGCCAAACTCTTCTAAAGCTTTAGCTGCTACCCCATTTTTAACCTTTGTAAGGCCGATGAGTACGTGTTCAGTACCGACATAGTCATGTCCTAACTCCAAAGCAGCCTCTTGAGCTAACGAAAGAACACGCTGTGCATCGTCTGTAAACCGTTGCATCATAATATCACCTCATCTATCTATGTAAATTGTAATTATTTCTTTTCAAATATATATAAACAATGGTGAAATAACCATTGGAATATCAAAAATAATATTAAACTCTATTAATCTATTATGCTATCTAGTATTAATATTTACTATTTTTTACAAATCTCTTAACAGTAAACTAAGAAAATTATATAAATCAATCTATACAAAATAAATAATCATGCATTAATTATTTATGTACTTATATTAATTTGAAAGTTTTTGACGTATCATCTTTGCACGATAGCTGTCGCGATCGGTATCTGTCAAATTTTCACTACCTAAGTATTTAGAGAGGAAGTTTGGTCTAGTTATAGCAACAAGCTCATTAAAAGTATCTTTACCCCAGAATGGTAATATTTCTAAATCTACACCTAATTGAATGTCACTAAGCTTACTAAGTGCCTCTTTACCGCTTACACGTCGTGCATATTGTAAAATTCCATAGGATCGCCAAAGTATATCTTCCAAACCTTCTTTATCGTTGTGTAATAAAGATTGCCGAGACTTTCGTTCTTCTGCAATAATTCCTTCTACAATTTTAATCAATTGCTCAATAGTTGCTTCTTCACTAATACCCATCGTTCGTTGATTAGAAATCTGGTAAATACAACCTAAAGCTTCGGAACCTTCCCCATACAACCCTCGTACAGAGTAACCTAATTGTATTATGTTACGAATGAGTCTCGTAATACGACCAGATAACGTCAATGCGGGTAAATGTAACATAACAGAGGCCCGTAAACCTGTACCCACATTAGTGGGGCAAGCAGTTAAATAACCAAATCGCTCATCAAAGGCATAAGGGTATTTTGCTTCAATAGCTTTATCAATTTGAACCGCATGATTATAAGCTTGTTGCAATTTAAGTCCTGGAGCCATAGATTGAATACGTAAATGATCTTCTTCATTTACCATAATTGCGATATAAGCATCATCAGATACGATCAAATTACGATATGGTAATTGTTCCTCTAAAGCAGGACTCATTAAATGCTTTTCAACTAAGACAGCACGCTCACGTTGACTTAATTGCTCAAGGCTAATATTTGTATATTGGTGCTCATCAGCCTTTTTTAATATTGGCAATAGGCCTCGAGAAATTATATTCACTTTTTTTAAGGAAACTGTATCTTCACGATTCGTAAACAATATATCATCAAAATTTCTCGCCAATCGTATACGGCTTGAAATTACAATGTGGTCTGTCGCCTCTGTATCCTGACACAGCCACTGACTTAACGGAGAGTCCAATATAGTATCTAACATAAGAACCTCCTATTCGTTATCACCATCAATGATAACTTCTAGATTTTTAATTTTATCTCTCAAAATTGCGGCTTCTTCAAAGTTTTCAGCTTGAATAGCTGTATCTAATTGACGGCGCAATTGCTTTACTTCATACTTTGCTTTAAATACATTAGTACCACGACTAGGTATAGTCCCTTCATACTCAGAACTACCTTGTATTCGTTCTAATAATGGATTTATTTCACTATTAAAAGTCTCATAACATTGACCACAGCCAAACTTACCTACCCGATTGAATTCATCATAAGTAATACCACACTGAGGGCATCTCTTAGATTGATGAGCTTTTAATAAGTTATCTGGATACACCATATTCTTAAAAAAATCATTAGTAAAAAAGTTATTATCCCACATATCATTCATAAAAGAACTATAAGGAGATAATTTCCCAGCTTGTTGTAACTCGGTGGCACAACTACTGCAAAGATGTTGCTCAGTCTTTTGATTATTTATGATATTAGTCATATGGATAGTAGCTTCATTTTTATGGCAATGATCACATAACACAAATCATCACTCCTTCCGCAAAGTGTCCACCATTGATGCATATAATTGACGAACAGCATCATTACGTTCTTCTACGTCTACATTTTCAATTAATGTAGCAAAAGAATTATGCATCAATTGAGCTTCACGACGGGTAATCTTTTCAGATTGTAATAATTGAAATAATGATTGATCTACATCTCGCATATCAATTAATCGTTCTACCGTATTTGGACCTTCATAAATCCGATAAGTTGTAACAGCAGGTAAAGAATCTGAACTTTCTGGGTTAATTTTTTTGATTCGAATATATCCACCCAAGCCACGTCTTGACTCAACATCGAAACCGCGCTCATTAGAAAAACGCGTACTTAATACGTAACTAATTTGGGATGGCGCACAATCTAATTCATCAGCCAATTCATTACGCTTTAAAATTAGCTTTTCTTGTTCTTCACGCATACGGTCTAATATAAATTTTTCTATTTTATCAGCTATCATACTCATAAAAACACCCCTTTAAAGTTTATTTACTATAGTTTTGACTATTTGTTCTTTAGCATAACTCTATTATATTTGACTTTTTGACCTTAGTCAATATAAAAGTCAAATTTTATAAAAATAACGTTTGACTTTTAATGTATTCTCATATAATTGGACTTAATCCTTAAATCTATGTATAATAAATGAGATATTATTTTCTGAAGGAAGGTGTTGTTATGGCAGAAGCATTAGGACAAGAACTGTTAATTGATTTATATTCCTGCGATGAAGACGCAATTTCATCCGCTACAGCTGTACAGGAAAGTGTAGCAACCGCATTTGACTTAGCTGAACTTGATGTAGATGAAATCAGTTGTCAAGTTATGGACGAGGAAATCGCCCTCCTTTCTGTCGCACCAGGTTTTCACTTTACATTGCACACATATCCTGCACTTGGTTATGTAGCAGTTGATTTATATTCCTTCGAGCAAACATTACCGCTTACATTAATTATGAAAGCCTTACGTAAATCTTTTAGAGCTGAAAAAGTAAAGGCAACAAGTGTGCAACGTGGCGACTTTGGTAACGAACGAGATATGAAGCCACGTCGCAAAACTAAGATTACTACACTTGGTCGTGTTTCTCGTACACGTATCCAACTCAAACAAACAGGGGGCAAGTTGAAAAAACCAAAGTGCTAAGGTTATCAAAACATTAGCTAAAAATGAGTGGCCTAAAAAAATTAACATAAAATGAAGATGCAAAAAAGGCTAGAGGATTTCCTCTAGCTTTTTATTTGGGTTGATATGTAATTCTATTTATATAGCTTATCTACGAACCATCATTTCTTCAAGATTGAGAACATCAGCAATTTCATCAACATCATCACAAATATATTCGGCATCCGCTTCTTTTAACTCAGATTCCGTACCGTAACCATAGGTAACACCGATGGAGATACAGCCAAGTTCATTAGCTGCTTCTACATCGTACTTACGATCTCCAACCATGAATGTCAATCGACGACCATTTTCATCAGTTAATGGGTTACCACATAGCGTGAGAGCTTTTTCAAGAATTTCTTTTTTGTGTAACAATCCCGCTTCGTAATTAGCGCCAACAATAACATCAAAGTATGGTGTCAATTCAAAGTGATCAAGAATATCTTTAGCATAATGTTCTGGTTTTGCAGTAGCTACAGCTATAGTATATTGTTCAGTTTTGCATTTAGCTAATAAGTCTACAATATTCGGATATACTTTATTTTCAAATTTACCGATGGTACCATAACGTTCACGGAATTTAAAGTATGTTTCTTCCGCTTGCTCAAAGGTCAAACCACAATGTTCTTGGAAAGCATCTACCAATGGTGGTCCTAAGAACAATTGTAATGTTTCTTCATCAGGTACAGTATAACCGAAATGTTCCAATGCAAATTTAATGCTTTTAAGAATACCTTCTTGAGAGTCAGTTAAGGTTCCATCTAAATCAAATAATATCGTTTTCTTCATATTATTTCTTTAAAGCCTCTTTCAATGTATGCCATGCAAGAACTGCACATTTTACACGTGCTGGCATATTAGAAATATTTTGTAGAGCCATAGCATCTTCTAATTCTTCTAACTCATTTTCATCGGTAATCTCTTTTTTAATCATACCCAAGAAAATTTCTACTAAACGAAGCGCTTCCTCAACAGATTTGCCCTTAATGATATCAATCATCATAGATGCAGATGCTTGGCTAATAGCACAGCCAGAACCTGTATATGCAGCATCTTTAATGATACCATCTACTACATTGAGTTGTAATGTTAGATCATCACCACAACTAGGGTTATGTCCATGTTCAGAATTTGTAAATTCAGATAATTCATGCTTATTACGTTTATCTTGGTTATGTTCCAAAATAAGTTCCGTATATAATTGATCCATTTCCATTAGTGGTAATTCTCCTAATCTTTAAAACCCATTACTGAACGAACAGTCTTTAATACTTCAAGGAATGCGTCTAAATCTTCCTTGCGAGTGTATAAGTACATACTTAAACGAGTAGATGCAGATACATTGTAGAACGCACCTAATGGTTGTGCACAATGGTGACCGGAACGAACGCAGATCCCCTTAGAATCCAAAATTGTAGCTACGTCATGAGGATGTACATCATCTACAGTGAACGCAATAACGCCATGTTTTTCCTTAGGATTTTGAGAACCAATAACATGGACATGTGGCAATTCAACAATCTTAGGAAGAATATAAGCTACTAACTCCTCTTCATAGGCTTCTATAGCATCCATTCCAAAGGATTCCAAATAATCAATAGCTGCATGCAAGGAAACGGCACCATCAGCATTTGGAGTACCTGCCTCAAACTTATATGGAAGCTCATTGAATGTAGCAGTTTGTTCTTTTACATACTCAATCATATCGCCACCCAATAGGAATGGAGGCATAGTTTCTAATAAATCACGTTTACCGTATAGTACACCAATCCCTTGAGATGCACACATTTTATGGCCAGAGAATACGAAGAAATCGCAATCCAATGCTTGTACGTCAATTTTTTTTATGAGGTGTAGATTGAGTCACCGTCTAGAACAACAATGGCACCTACAGAGTGAGCCTTCTCAGTTAATTCTTTTACTGGGAATTCCATACCAAGCACGTTACTAACATGAGCGAAAGCAACAATTTTAGTCTTTTCATCAATTTTATTGATTTCACCATCTTTTAAGTGCCCATGTTCATCAAGATACATGTATTCTAAGGTTGCCCCCGTCTGTTCCGCCACATATTGCCATGTTACAAGATTCGCATGATGTTCAGCAACAGTAATGACAATCTTATCACCTTTTTTCACATTATGAAGGCCATAGCTGTGGGCAATCAAGTTCATTGACTCCGTACTATTACGTGTAAATATAACCTCTTCTCGTTCGCGAGCATTGATAAATTCAACTACGCGATCCCGTGCATTTTCATAGTCTTCAGATGCTTCAATGGCTAAAATATGAGAACCACGATGTGGGTTACCATTACGTTGTGTCATATGTTCCACAACACGGTCAATTACGGACTGTGGAATTTGAGCAGTAGCACCGCTATCTAAATAGATAACACGATGCCCATTATGCTCTTTATGTAATATAGGAAAGTCTTTGTATGCTTCTGCAATTGGTCTCATAAAAACGCCTCTTTAAATTTTATTACGTACAGCTGCTAACGCTGCTTCTTCAATCGTTTCATCACCAATGCGATCAATAATAGGTCGAATCATAGATTCAACAATGATATGTTTTGCCTCTACCTCACTAAAGCCACGGCTCATGATATAGAACAATTTATTATGATCAATTTGGCCTGCACTTGCTGCATGATTACCAACTACATTATCTTCTTTACACAATAAAAGTGGTAACGAAACAGATTTTACAGTTGGATCTAACAATAAGCAAGTATCTTCTTCTGCACCTTCAGAAGCTGTTGCTCCATTAAGGAAATCAAGGGTCCCTCTGAAGGATTTTTTAGAATTGCCACTAAGAGCACCTAAGGTATGAATATCACTAAATGATTTTTTACCACCATGACTCATAACCATAGAAATATCAAATTTTTGCTCTTTATTACCAAGATAAGCAATGTCATGAACCATACGGGATTCTTGACCTACTAAATCATGATAGTAATTCAAGATGTTTTCACTGCCACCAATTTCAATATTGATGTATTCTACATCTGCTTTTTCTTCTAATTTAGTGTATCGATGCTCGATATGTTGTACATGTTCAGGCAAAAGATTTACCTTTTTTACTACAACCCTACCAGCTTCTTTCACATCGTATTCGTTTAAATAGCTAACATTTGTCAATGCATCGCCAGAACCAGTTACATAGAATTGTACTTCTAGCTCAGCACCTTCACCAACGATAAATTGGAAACGGTTTGCCACACGAGCATTAGCATCAATGCGGATGCCTACAACTTCTTTCGCCTTAGCAGGCACATTGATAGCATAGCCTTCCGCTTTTTCAACTAATACATGAACAGCTTCTTTATTAGCACCTTCATAATTACCATCTAGTAATGCTGTACCAACAGGTAATGGTGAAAGTATATCTTTATTAGCTTCCACAGCGATGGATTGTACCGCTGTATCTTCTCCAGCTAGAGAGCTTACAGTATGATTAACGCGCAACCATCTGAATGTCGGTCTAGGGAGTTCATTAAATAGTAATTCGCTCATAATTCCTCCTTAACCGATAGAACCTTCTAATTCAAGATTGATTAGATTGTTCATTTCTACTGCATATTCAAGTGGCAATTCTTTAGAGATTGGCTCTACGAAACCACGAACTAGCATCGCACGAGCTTCTTCTTCGCTAATACCACGAGTCATAAGATAGAAAATTGCTTCGTCGGAAATACGACCGATTTTAGCTTCATGACCTAAATCCACATTGTCATTTTCTACGATAATAGCCGGAATTGTATCAGATTGAGACTCAGCATCAAGCATCAAGGATTCACAAGAAACTGTTGCTTTGGAATGTTCAGCTTTAGGGCCAATCTTCAAAAGGCCACGATAAATTGCAGCGCCACCGGATTTAGAAATAGATTTAGAGTTTACATTACTTGTTGTATATGGTGCATTATGTACCACTTTACAACCTGTATCGAGGAATTGTCCTTCACCTGCGAATGTTACACCTGTAAATTCAGCATGTGCACCTTCACCATTGAGAATACTCATTGGGTACAAACAAGAAACTTTGGAGCCAAAGGAACCAGATACCCACTCAATTGTACCATTTTTACCTACTACACAACGTTTTGTGTTAAGGTTGTACATGTTTTTAGACCAGTTTTCAATTGTAGAATAACGCAATGTAGCATTATCTTTAACGAACAGTTCAACAGCGCCTGCATGAAGGTTAGACACATCATACTTAGGAGCAGAACAACCTTCGATAAAGTGCAATTTAGCCCCTTCTTCTACGATAATCATCGTATGTTCGAACTGACCAGCACCTGGTGCATTCAAACGGAAGTAAGATTGCAATGGAATCTCTACTTGTACACCTGCAGGAACGTATACGAAGGAACCACCAGACCAAACGGCACCGTGAAGAGCAGCCCATTTATGGTCTGTAGGTGGAATTAATGTCATCCAGTAATTTTTTTACGATTTCTTCATGTTCATGTAATGCTGTTTCGATATCAGTATAGATAACACCTTGCTTAACAAGATCTTCTTGAATACTGTGGTAAACAACTTCAGAATCATATTGAGCACCAACACCAGCTAGAGATGTTTTTTCCGCTTCTGGAATACCTAAGCGGTCAAAAGTACTTTTAATTTCTTCTGGAACTTCATCCCAGTTTTCTTTCATATCTACTTTAGGCTTAACATATGTATGAATATTTGCCATATCTAAGCCCGAGATATCAGGAATCCAATTCGGAATGCCCATGCGATTATAGATTTCCAAAGACTTTAAACGGAAATCGAGCATCCATTCTGGTTCATTTTTATTAGACCAAATCTCACGGATAATATCTTCTGTTAAACCGGCATCAGAGATATAAGAATATTCAAATTCGTTCTTTATATCATAGACGCCACGGTCCATATCCGCGACTTGGGTTTTCTTTCTTTCTTCCATTATGCCTCCTATGCTAATGCTTTGTATGCGTCATAACCTTTTTCTTCGATTTCACGTACAAGAGAAGCATCACCAGTTTTAACAATCTTGCCATTGATCAACACATGAACATAGTCTGGTTTTAGTTTTTGTAAAATTTGGTTATGATGAGTAATGATTAATACAGCATTTTCTTCGTTATGAAAACGTTGTACACCTTCAGATACGATACGAACCGCATCTACGTCAAGGCCAGAATCAGTTTCATCAAGAATAGCCAATTTAGGATTCAAAATGGACATTTGAAGAATTTCATTCTTCTTGCGTTCACCACCAGAGAAGCCTTCATTTACATAACGTTGCGCATAAGATAAATCAAAGGACAATTCATCCATTTTTTCTTTCAATTCTTTTTTGAAAGATAATGCACGTACATTTTCACCAGTAATTGTGGATTTAGCTGTACGAATGAAGTTTTCTACAGTAATACCAGGAATAGAAATTGGATTTTGGAAGGACATAAAAATACCCGCTTTTGCACGATCGTTTACTGCATCTTCCGTAATATCCTTACCATCAAAAATGATAGAACCACTATCTACTGTATATGTAGAGTTACCCATGATTGCATTAGCAAGTGTAGATTTACCAGCACCATTTGTCCCCATCACAACATGAATTTCACCTTTATTAATTGTTAAATCAATACCTTTCAAGATTTGTTTCTCTTCAACAGATACCTTTAAATCTTTTATCTGAAGTAATTCAGCCAAAATGTTCACTCCTTTTATTTGTATGTAACCATAAGAAACATACACTCGTTATATATAAAACGTATATACTGACACATATAAAAAGGCGGTACGCACTAACGTGAATACCGCCGTAATTCTCGCCAACTTAGCAAGTATGTGCATAACAATCTACACTCATTATACATTCTTATCTAAATGATAGCAAGATATTCCTACTAAAATATACAGGAATTAAAAGAATATCAAGTATTACATATATTGATAGGTTTTTATTAATATTAATTCTCATCCTATTCGATTCTCAATATTAAATTATAGGTTTGAAAAATCAAGAGTTCCAAACAAATCATCATATGTTTCAGCACGACGAATTTGTGTAACAGAGCCATCTTTATGTAGCAATAACTCTGCAGAACGTAATTTACCATTATAATTGAAACCCATAGAATGTCCATGTGCACCAGCATCGTGAATGATGACACGATCTCCAATATCAATTTTTGGCAGTTCTCGTTGAATAGCAAATTTATCATTATTTTCACATAAGGAGCCTGTTACATCATATACATGATCCTTGGGAGCATTTTCTTTCCCCATTACGGTAATGTGATGATAAGAGCCATATAACGCCGGACGCATAAGATTTGCCATACAAGCATCTAAACCGATGTAATGACGATAAATATCTTTTTTATGAATAGCAGTAGAAACAAGGTAACCAAATGGACCTGTTACCATACGCCCACATTCATAAGCCAATGCTACATCATTAAGTCCATTAGCTACTAAAATCCGATTATACGCTTCTTCTACACCCTTGCTTAATACGCGGAAGTCTACTGGTGTTTGTTCTGGTTTATAAGCTACACCTACACCTCCACCTAAATCAATAAATTCAACAGTGATACCAAGTTCTTTTTTAATATCTACAGCAAGATTAAAGCAAAGCTCTGCTGTACCAACTAAACCGTCAATATCAAGTTCGTTAGAAACAACCATTGTATGAATACCAAAGTGTTTTACACCTTTAGCTTGTAATTGTTTGTACGCTTCAAATATTTGTTCGCGTGTCATACCATATTTAGCTTCTTCAGGAAGACCAATAATTGTATTGCCCCCTTCTTTTAAAGAACCCGGATTATAACGCACGCAGAATGTATCTGGCAAAGAGCCATGATTTTTCTCTAAATATTCGATATGTGTAATATCATCAAGATTGATGATTGCACCCATTTCAAGTGCCTTTTTATACTCCACATACGGTGTGTCATTAGATGTGAACATAATATCATGGCCCGTAATACCCACTTTTTCACATAAAAGTAGTTCCGCTAAGGAAGAACAGTCTGCGCCAACCCCAAGCTTTTTGTAACAAACGCATGATATACGGATTTGGAGTTGCTTTAACTGCAAAATATTGCTTGAATCCCTTATTCCAAGAGAATGCATTGATGAAAGATTTCATATTCTCAATAATTCCTTCTTCATCATAAATATGGAATGGGGTTGGATACTGAGCAATAATATTTTCTAATTGTTCTGACGTGAATGGAACTGTTTTTTTGTTCATGATAACCTTTCTACATAAATAAAAGACTCATCAGCCGATGAGTCTTTTATTCTAATTTCCTAATTATTTAAATAAAGCTTTATCTAAACTAAAGCGACCAGCACCAGCAAAGAATAACATAAGTGCACCAAAGCCTAATTGAGATGGGTAGTCCCAGCTAAAGAAACTACCATTCAAACTCACAATAGTCGCAGTTGCTAAAGTACCTACAACTAGAATAGCACCAATACGTGTAAATAATCCTACTGCAATGAGAATACCACCAATCATTTCTGCAAGTGCTGCCATAGTGCCTAGCATCTCATAACCACCGGATACGCCTAAAGGTGCTAACATAGTCCCTACTTTGTAGAGCCCTTCAGCTCCGCTAAGCCATTTTAAATAACCATGATAAAACATGGAAATGCCCAATGCAAGGCGATAAATCAATAAGCCAAAGTTTACATAATTAGGTTTACTTTTAAAAATAAAGTTCAACATAGTGATCCTTCTTTCAATTCAAATATAACAAATCGAATAAATTCGATACATTAATTATACTATTAGAGAATAACTATGTCAATAAGACTCACTATTAAATTCTATAGAATTATATCATACATTGTATACAAAATCAATTTTATCGATGTAATCAACATAATCTAGTCACTTTAAATCTGGTCAGCTTGTATAAATAATATCTTATTTAAAATATTACACCCTTACAATAGATTAATTTATCAGTAAAAAATAATCCTAATGAATATGAAAAATGTAATTCACAATTCATTAGGATTATTATGTTTCTTATAAAATTAATTCTAAGCAGCTGATTACATCATACCGCCCATACCACCCATTGGAGGCATTGCAGGAACTGCTGCATTTCATTCTACCTTATCATGCTCACGATTGTTTCAGTAGTTAATACAAGAGATGCGATAGATGCGGCATTTTGAAGGGCAGAACGAGTAACTTTTGCAGGATCAACAATACCAGCTTTAACCATATCGATGTATTCTTCAGTCAAGGCATTGAAACCTACACCAGCTTCAGTATTTTTAACTTTTTCTACTACTACAGAACCTTCGAGACCTGCGTTGTATGCGATTTGACGAAGTGGTTCTTCTACAGCGCGTTTTACAAGGTTAATACCAGTTTGAACGTCACCAGTAGCTTCCAATGTATTCAATGCAGGGATGATATCGATGAATGTAGTACCACCACCAGCTACAATACCTTCTTCGACAGCTGCACGAGTTGCATTCAATGCATCTTCAATGCGAAGTTTCTTATCTTTCATTTCAACTTCTGTAGCAGCACCTACTTCGATAACTGCAACACCACCGGACAATTTAGCTAGACGTTCTTGTAATTTTTCACGGTCGAAATCAGAAGATGTTTCTTCAACTTGTGCACGGATTTGGTTAACGCGTTTAGCAATTACATCTTTATCACCTGCGCCATCGATGATTGTAGTTTCATCTTTAGTGATGCGAACTTGACGAGCTGTACCAAGATCTTCAAGCTCTACAGAATCAAGCTTACGACCCATATCTTCAGTAATAACAGTACCGCCTGTTAAGATAGCGATATCTTCAAGCATAGCTTTACGACGATCACCGAAGCCAGGAGCTTTAACAGCTACAGCTTTAAATGTACCACGCAAACGGTTTACTACTAATGTAGCCAATGCTTCCCCTTCTACATCTTCAGCGATAATAAGAAGTTCTTTGCCTACTTTTACTACTTTTTCAAGTGTTGGCAACATATCTGCGATGGCACTGATTTTACGATCAGTGATCAAGATATATGGGTTATCCATAACAGCTTCCATACGATCAGGGTCAGTTACCATATAAGGGGAAATGTAACCACGATCAAATTGCATACCTTCTACTACATTTAATGCAGTTTGCAAACCTTTGGATTCTTCAACAGTAATAACACCGTCATTACCAACCTTTTCCATAGCTTCAGCAATTAAACCACCGATTTCTTCGTCAGCAGCGGATACGCTTGCAACTTGAGCAATTTCAGCTTTACCAGAAACTTTGATAGAGCGTTTTTTAATTTCTTCAACCAAAGTTTTTACTGCTGTTTCAATGCCTTTTTTCAAAATCATTGGGTTTGCACCGGCTGCTACATTGCGCATACCTTCTTGAATCATAGCTTGCGCCAATACTGTTGCGGTAGTAGTACCATCACCTGCTACGTCGTTAGTTTTAGTAGCAACTTCTTTTACTAATTGAGCACCCATGTTTTCAAATGGATCTGGAAGTTCAATATCGCGAGCAATGGTTACACCATCATTTGTAATTGTTGGGGAACCAAATTTTTTATCCAACACAACATTACGACCTTTTGGACCTAATGTAACTTTTACAGCATTTGCTAATTGATCGACGCCACGGCCTAAAGCGCGACGAGCTTCTTCATTAAACAAGATTTCTTTTGCCATATGTATTACCTCCTAAATAGTAACACTATCCAATGTAATGAAATATATGTGCCCTTAGGCAATATAGAATGTATCATCAGTTTTTATAGTCATATAGACTATAAATCAGCGATTATAATACTGCTAAAATATCGCGTTCGCTAATAATCAAATGAGTAGCGCCATCGATTTCTAATTCGCTACCAGCATATTTTGCAAACATAACAGTGTCGCCAACTTTAACTTCTGGAGCTACACGTTGACCATTGTCATATACTTTACCAGCACCTACAGCTACAACTACACCTTCTTGAGGCTTTTCTTTAGCTGTATCAGGAAGGAAGATACCACTTTTAGTTTTTTCTTCTTTTGCTTCTAGACGGATAAGAACGCGGTCAGCTAATGGTTTTAACATATAATGTCACTCCTTTTTACTAGTTAATCTCCATAATTTATTAGCACTCTAACTCATTGAGTGCTAATCACAAGTATTATTATTAACCGAAGTTAAAATAATTGCAAGTACTAATTTTGATTTTTTGACTTTTTAGATATTATTTGACTTATTAGACTGTTTAATGATGAGATTACATGTTTCTATAATAGATATTTGTTTATTCATACTTAAGGTGCGGATCCGATTATACGCTTCCACTTCAGATATAGAATATAGTTCCATTAATATACCAGTTCCCTTTTGAATGATTTTACGATCTTCTAATGACTGTTCTAGCTCAGCCATCTTTTCGCGCAACTGAGCATCACTTTTATAGCGACCTAAAGCCATCTCTAAGGTAGGAACTAACTGTTCCTCCCGTACTGGTTTAATTAAATAGCCATATACACCAGAATCTCGAGCCTTATCGATTAAATCTTGCTGGCTATAACTTGTTAATAATACTACAGGTGCTTCATGGTGAAAGCCAATTTGACGTGCCGCCTCAATACCATCTAATTCTGGCATCTTAACATCCATCAATATAATATCTGGCTTATGTTTTTTACAAAGTGCTAAAGCTTCAACACCATTTGTACCTTCTGCAACGACTTCATGACCACAAGACTCAATAATATCTCGTAAATCCATACGTATTAGGGATTCATCATCCACGATTAAAACGCGCATTTATGCCTCCTTTTTCATATATATCGTCACCAATACACCTGTTCCAGTATTTTCTATGGATAAACTTCCTTTTAATTCATGAGTAACTAAATTATTAATAATTGTTAAACCTAACCGTTTATTAGACGAAACAGAAAAATCACTAGGCAATCCTTTTCCGTTATCTGTAAAAGCCAGTTTAATTGTACTACCTGCATCAGTAACTGCTAAATGAACATTTCCACGATTCCCGTCTAACCCATGTTCTAAGCTATTCGTAATCAATTCATTAATAATAAGAGATACATAACTTGCCATATGAGAAGAAATTAGCATATCTTCACCACTGTAAGTAAAAGTAACCTCTTGGTCTTGTCGCACCATACTCATACGCAACAAACGACATAATTCATCGTAAATTGATCGTATACCAATATAATCCTCATCGTAATGAGACACTATATCGTGAACTAGAGCCATGCTCTCGATGCGATTAATCCCCTCTTGGAGTGCTTGCTTTACATCTGGCAAGCTAGAGCGTCTTGCCTCCATACGCAATAACCCTGCTACAGTTTGTAAGTTACTTTTTTACACGATGATGAACCTCTTTGATAATGGAATTTTACCAATAATTCTTGTTGCTGTTTACTTTCACGAGTACAATCATGAAGAACTAAAAAGCACCTCGTTTCATTGCGCCCCATAGCAATAGGAATCATGTGCTGACGAATTACCATATCTTGATAGATTTCTTCATTTGTACGTATACTTCTATCTAATAATACCTGCTGTATAGCGGACATCTTTAAGGTACTGCTAAAAATTGATGAACCTACCAAGCGACGATCAAAGCCTAATACATCTACTAACTTCATAGCTGCATCGTTAGCATACAGTATTTTATAAGTGTCGTCGAAAATAATTAAACCATCAAAATAGGACATGGGTTCGTAAGACAATATTTGTTCATCAGTAGCCGTCAGCATAAGACGTTGCATCGTATCAGACAAAAGGTATTCTTGCTCATATTGTTCTGCCTTAATAGATGGTGATAATGTAAAAGATATCCCCCCAATAATACGACCTCCGTTGTCTACGATAGGAAAGACATATTGACGCTGCTTGTCATCTAACCCGATAAGTGGTTGACCATCTTTCATCATAGCATGCCACGTATGACTGCCTTTTAATTGACGTGTAGTAATCCCTTGATCACTGCGTTCTATGCATAGCATATCTGCACATTGTTGTGATCTCTCACCTTGTCCTGTCTCTAGTAGGGGTGTAAAAATCTGTATCCTTTGACGAGTTAAAGACTCGCCAAAGGATATGAGTTTACTAATATGCTCAAGTAATGAGGTTTGTAATGGTCCTAATGGTGTTCTATTTAAAATATCTTGACCAATATCCACGATTAATCCTCTTTCCAAGATACGTATCCAATTTCAACACTGGGCTTTGCATTCAATGTTAAATCGCAAAATTTTCCGGCCTGCGCCATATAATAAGCTCGGCATCCAATCATGGCCGCATTATCAGTAGACAAAATTTTATGTGGTTTGTAATAAGTAAAGCCTTCTTCTACACACATAGCTTCTAAAGCCTTTTGTAATCCTTTATTAGCTGATACACCGCCAGCAATAGTAATACGACTTTCACCTAAAGTATGTGCGGCATCTTTCGTCTTTTCTACTAACACATCTACGATGGCCTTTTGAAACGATGCGGCCACATCAGCTTGATTAATAGGCTCATTCTTTTGTTGCTTACTATTTAAATAGTTTAAAACTGCGGATTTCAAACCACTAAAGCTAAATTCAAAATTACCTGGTTCACTTAAAGCCTTTGGAAATTCAATAGCCTCTGAATTCCCTTCAGTGGCAAGGGCATCGATATGAGGACCCCCTGGATAAGGAAATCCCATAACCCGTGCAATCTTATCAAAAGCCTCACCAGCTGCGTCATCTCGTGTTTGACCAAGAACATCAAAATCTTCATATCCTTTTACATGTACTAACATGGTATGACCACCAGATACAACAAGACTTAAAAACGGAGGCTCCAGTTCTGGATTAGCTAAAAAGTTAGCAAAAATATGACCTTCCATATGGTGCACTGGCACCAAGGGAATCCCTGTAGCAAAGGATAACCCTTTTGCAGCAGCTACACCAACTAATAAAGCCCCTACAAGACCTGGCCCATACGTAACACCAATATGATTGATATCTTGTAGAGTCACATTCGCATCACGTAATGCTTGGTCTATAACAGGTATAACTTGTTCTATATGATGACGTGATGCAATTTCAGGTACAACGCCACCAAAATTTTCTATGTATTGGTACTTGGCTTGAAATAACATTAGACAAAACGGTGCGCCCGTCCTTAAGGACAGAAGCAGAGGTTTCATCACAGCTACTTTCCAAGGCTAATGTGTATATACTCATTCTATTTCCTCTGAAACGAGAGACATAATATAAGCATCTTCCGTAGGCTCTGAATAATAATCTTTACGAATTCCTTTTACAGAAAATCCTAAATTTCTATACATAGCCAATGCTGCTAAATTAGATATGCGCACCTCTAAGAAAATTTCTTTCATACCTCTCGTAAGACATTCATCTATTAATTGCTTGGTAAGTTTTGATCCATATCCCTTACCTCGTGCGGAAGGAATAATAGCGATATTCGTGATTTGACCTTCATCGTATACAAGCCAAGCACCTGCATATCCAACAATTTTGTTCTCCTCACAAATTACCATATATAATTTATTTGATGCCCCTTCTAACTCAACGAGAACAGATTCTAAACTCCAAGGAACAGAAAAAGACTGTTGTTCAATAGCATAGATAGCTTGAGCATCATCTATTGTAGCCAAACGAATCTCCATTATTCGACTCCCGCTGCCTCAGTAACTATAACTGCAGGATTTTGGTTCAACATTTCAGGATTATCCTTATGGCGTTCTTCCCATAACACTTCTGCTTCTGAGCGTCGAATATAATAAGGAACCATATCCATAGGATCAGAACTCTCTTCAGAGTCTACCAATCTACGGCCAGCCAGTAATAGAGAACTAGCTTTTGGAATACGTTGCGAGATATCTAAAATTGTTAAATTTGTATCACTTTCATCTAATAGCTTTTCTATTCGCTTAACGCCATCCCCAAGGAACACTACATGTTCTTCAGATGCTCGGAGTCGATCTAATAAATCATTAGCAGCAATGACAAAAGGTTCCTCTTTACAAACCAATTCATTATCATCATATTTGTAGATACCTGCATAAACATGTTTTTTCTGAGCATCGATAACAGTACAAATCGTACGGTCCGTATAAGCCACATTACGAGCTAAACTGTCCATGGTCATTACACCATATAAAGGAATTTGTAAGGCATAAGCCATAGCTTTAGCGGTCCCCATACCAATCCGTAACCCTGTAAAAGAACCGGGTCCAATGCTAACCATAATCCCTTTTAATTCACTTTTTTCAACTTGACAGGTCCGTAATAACATATCAATATGAGGTACCAACTGCTCAGAATGAGTCAATCCAGCTTGAATGGTCAATTCCCCAATTAGGCAACTTTCATCCATTAAAGCCACACTCGACACAAGTGAGCTCGTCTCAATTCCCAACCACATATGGGCCTCCTATTTCTACTAAATCATCCGCTGTAAGGTAATCACTAACTAATGTAATGGATCGGCTTGTATCATCAATGCGCGTTAAATAAATCCATAGTGTTTCATCAGGCAATTCATGAGGAAATTTATCAGCCCATTCTACAATGGATACGCAATCTTCTGTATACTCATAAAAGCCAATATTTTCCAGTTCACTAATATCTTCCAAGCGATATACGTCAAAATGATATAAATGAGTTCGATTCACATCATAGGTATTCATGATGGCAAAGGTAGGACTTGTAATTTCTTCAGTAACCCCAAAGCCCTTTGCAATTCCTTGCGACAAATGTGTTTTTCCTGTCCCCAAGTCACCAACTAGTGCTATACAAAGAGGGTCCCCATTATGTTTAACCCATTCGCCTAATAATTGACCAAATTGTTGTGTGTCTTTTACTGTATGAGTCTTTAAATGAACCTGTACCTTATCCTTCATGAAAATGATTATATCCTTTCGCTTCTACAGTCTTAATCGTTTTATCAGATGTTACCATTTGAACCCGTGGGGGGCCAGATAAAACTTCTCCTATCAACGTAATGCCTGCTAGCTTTTCCAATTCCGAAAGTAGTGATTTTGGCGCCGTAAAGACTAACTGAAAGTCTTCTCCACCATACAAAGCATAATCTACTGGATTAGTTTGTAAATGCTTAGCTAATTCGTAAGTCTCCTCGTGTAGAGGGATTGCTTGTTCTTCAAATACAATGGAAACATTACTAGCTGTAGCAATTTCATTCAATTCACTACCTAGTCCATCGCTAATGTCATTCATACTATGGATACCAAGCTGTCGCAATTTTTGCCCCAATTCAATCTGTGGTTCGGGACGTTGATGCCCCACTTTGGTCATATCATAGCCTACTAAATTATATGATAACGCTCCTAAGCCTGTAGCTGCATAACCTACATAGTTTGTAACACCTACAACATCTCCTACTTTCGCACCACTTCGCATAACCGCAGTGCCTTTAGGAACCTCTCCGATAATTGTTACAGTCCAAACCATGGGCCCTTCTGTACGTACCGTATCTCCACCCAATATATTGAGTTGATATCGCATACATTGATCTTTAATTCCCCTATAAATTTCATCAAGAATGACTGTATCAACATGGTCTGGTGCGGCTACAGATAATACAATTTGTCTAGGAATGCCACCCATAGCCGCAACATCACTTAAATTAGCCGTCATAAGGCGATACCCTACATCATAGGGCATCATATAGTGAAAGCTAAAATGAACACCTTCCACCATTGTGTCAGTGCTTATCAATTGCTCTGTATTTTGTTCTGCTTTATAAATAGCACAATCATCACCAATACCATACACTACAGTATTAGGATTATATATTGTGTTATCTTGAATTTGGCGAATGAAATTAAATTCCCCTACATCTTTTAATTGCATCTGATCACCTAGTTTCCGTTTATTACTTATTGTATTGTAACATATATAAAAGACAACAAAAATAGCAGATAGTTGATATAACAACTATCTGCTATAAATGTCTTTAAAAGAATTATTTTTTAATTAGATTCGTCATTCTCTTAACAGGTTCTTTAGTATCAAAGGAACCTACAGTTGGCACTTTTTTACCATTATTGACAAATAGAACACCATTAATATTATCAAAGGATGTCAATGTATTTACAATAGCAGCCATTTGTAATTTAACAGTTAAGTCTCCGCCATTACCCTTTACGAATGCATCATTTACTTCAACAGAAGCAATACCATCTTTTACAGTAACAGATGTAATTTCAATATCCTTAGAGAAGACTGGATATTTTTGTGCTCTATCGGCATTTAACATTGCTAAAAGAGCTGCTTTAGGCGTAACTTTATTCGCCTCCATCTCAACGGTAGTTTGTTTTACCCCAGAACCATCCTCTGTAGGAACAAAGAAGGCCATCTTAACCTTTTCTTGAGATACTTTACTTGTTTCTGCATCCTTATTGACTTTCGTCTCTTGCGTAGGTTCACTTTTACCTGTTGTAGGAGCTTGTTCATGTGTACAACCCACTACAAATGCCAGCATACCTACACAGAGAATCGATAGAACTTGTTTACGTAATTTCATCGATTAACCTCCAAAGTAATTAGCAATACCATTTGCAATGCGGTTAGCAAAGTCTTCTTGAGTTTGAGGAGATTGTAGCACACGTTCCTCATTAGGGTTAGAAATAAAACCAAGCTCTACAAGAATTGCAGGCATATTAGAATGTCTCAACACGTATAAGTTACCTTCTTGAATGCCACGATCACCATTGAAACCAGGTGTGTCAGCAATTTGAGATTGTACCTTTTGTGCTAATCGAGCATCGTTACCGGTTTTGCTATAGTAATATGTTGCAATACCACCAACGCTAGGATTATTAAATGCGTTGATATGAACGCTCACAAGAACATCAGAATTACTACGGTTAGCCACGTTAACACGAGCCCCCAATTCATCAACACCACTTGCATTAGGACCATATACATCTACATCGGTAGTACGAGTCAAAAGTACTTTAGCACCACGATTTTCTAAAGATTTTTTCAAATACATAGAAATTGGTAGTGTAATGTTTTTCTCTTGTACACCGTGAGGTCCAATAGCACCAGAATCACTACCACCATGTCCTGGGTCAATAGTAATTGTTTTGCCAGATAAACCGCCACTAGTAGAGTATTTACCAGATCCTGTAGGTACATTTTTTGCTGGATGTGCAGATGAGATGGCTTTTACCATAGTAAGCAGGCTTAGCTACAGCACCTTTTTTCTGAACATCAACAACGATACGATACGGTTTCTTATTAACCGTATCTTTTTTCAAGGAAAAAACCTTACATCACTAGTATCAATAGATGAAGGTGTCTTGATTGTTACTTTAACGTCTCTGCCATCTTGTGAAAGTTTAGCAGAGCTAGCAATAGCTGAGTCCATAGAAATGTTCTCTTTAGCCGTCTTTAGCTTTGTATTCTTTAAAGTAACAGTCGTAGTTTTCCCATCTTTGCTAATTGATGCAGATGCCTTTATAGGTGCCGATAAGTCCATAACAATACGAACATATGGTACAGGTGCATCTGTTCTAGTCACCCATCGAGCATCTTCCAAAATTAGCTGCCTTTGCTTGAGTCAATAATAAGGTATCGCCATCAAGACTGCAAGGCACATTAAAAATTAGTTTACGCAATACATTCACTCCAATCTAACTGACATACATAGTGTCCAAACCATAGAGATGAGTCGATGATATTTTTATCTATCAAAATCTCATCGTTCCAATCTATCCATAAACTAATGTTAGATTATAAATAGATTATTTCATACAAACATGAAGATTAGTATGCCGATTACACATATTACTATATAAAGACCTTATACAGAATACACAAAAAACAGTTTCATAAAAATAATTTTTTGTATAAGTAATCAAAACTAACGTTCAGTTGTAATTTGCCATTCATTCCCATCCGTACTAATATGAATACGTCCCATCGTATCTGTACGGTAAATAGCAATATTATTTTCCTGCAAGCGACGTAATGTCACATCGTGAGGATGACCATACTTATTATACATGCCATTTGAAATTAATGCACTTTCAGGCTTAATAGATTTCAAAAAATCTTCAGAGCTACTTGTACGAGAACCGTGATGACCTACCTTAAGAATACGAGCAAACAATCTGGAATTCTGCTCTTTTATAAGTTTTTTCTCTTCTTGCCATTCAGCATCACCCGTGAAGAGCATAGAGAATTTACCGAAGATTAATTTACCTACAATAGAATTATTATTAAGATCTGTCTCCCCTTTTTTATCAGTTAAAGGTTCAATCCAAGGAGCATATACTACAAAGACAGCACCATGTCCAAAATCAACTACATCTCCACTTCTCAAAGTAGTTCGTTGAATTTTATTTTTCTCAATCCACTTTTCATAAGTTTTGTACATATTATTATCAACGGCAATACCATCATCATATACATGTTCAATAGGCATAGCCTTTGCAATAGCATAGAAACCACCCATATGATCAGCATGAGGATGCGTGATAATAATATTTTTCAGCTTTGTTACCCCCATAGTTTTAAGTTGAGCTACAATATTTTCACGATGTTCTATGTCACCAGTATCGATCATGCTATACTCATCGCCTACCTTAAGTAATATAGCATCCCCCTGACCAATATCTAGCATATATACATCTAGATTACCTTCAGGGGTAGTCGTTTTAGTATCGATCGAGTAAGCCCCATTAGCGTTAGTAGTTGCTTGATTTGCTGCGTTTGCTACATCATTATTTGTGCATCCTGCAATGGCAAAGATAGGAATACATAATACCAACAAGAAAGCTATAAAGCGTTGTATTCTATTTGTCATTCATAATCTCCCAATAATTCACTAACCACGAAGCCTAAAGAAGCACTGACATCACTCGGAGTATAACCCCAACTCTTTGTTTCATTCAGAATATCTGCACTACGACTATGTACATATACACCGAGAACAGCACTATCTTGTAGTGAATAACCCTGACTTATAAAACCAGCAATTACACCAGTCAGTACATCTCCCATACCGCCAGTACCCATGCCCGCATTACCAATAGTATTTACATACACTGTTCCATCAGGTAATGCCACAATTGAAGGAATTCCTTTTAGTACAAGAGTAACTTGATGAGCCTTAGCAAATTCTCTAGCCAACATGATATAATGACGCTCAATCCATTTAATAGGTAAATCAATAAGTCTACTAAATTCACCTAAATGCGGTGTCATGACACAATATGGAAGTTCTTTTTCCACTGTATATGCAAACTCAATATCACCATCTCGCAAAGCATCTTTATTAACACAACCAACATGTCCCAATGCATACAAAGCATCAGCATCTAGTACTAATGCTCCTTCGTAAGCATCTAAGATATGCTCCACTAAATTACAGATTTCACGGGTGCGACCTAAACCAGGTCCCATAGCAACAACTTGGCGACAATCAAAAAGTTCTTTATTAGTCTCTGTGGAAGTAACCATCACCTCAGGTATGACACGGCTTTGTACAATCTGTTTAATTATTTGGGGTACAGCTAATGTTACTTTACCAGCACCACTATGAACTGCCGCTTCAGCAGCCAAAATAGGGGCTCCTATCATATCATTTGAACCACCAATAATTAAAGTGTTTCCATTGACACCTTTATGCGCCATTGGAGTACGATAGTTGATAATTTTTCTGCTAAATCAGAATCAATGGTTATAGTTCTAACACGTTCACCCAGTACCTGCTGCCAAGGAGCACCCAATGGAGCAACCACAGCGGTTCCTCCTATAGCCTTTCCGGGATATAATAACAAACCTTGTTTGATAGCTCCAAAAGTAACAGTATAATCATAGGTCAGTGTGCCTTCAGTTACATGACCAGTAGTAGCATCCAAACCTGCAGGTACATCAATAGCCCACAAATCAAAATTATACTGACTACGCATAGTATCAATATCATTTAATATATCGATGGTCACCTCTCTTAACCTTCCAGTAAAGCCCGTTCCCATGATGCCTTCCACAGCGATGGCTACGTTGGACCAATCATTGAATTCATCATACATATCGATGCTACAGCCCATAGCTTTGCAGCGCTCAATTTGCGCTGCAAAAAGATCACTACACTTGTTTATATCTCCTACTAGTACAATTTGTGCTGGTACGCCTTGCTCCATCAAATGGCGAGCCGCTACAAGGCCATCTGCCCCATTATTACCCGTACCACATATGAATAAAACAAAACTATTTATGGAACGGCCATTATTCAGGGAAAATAAATCGTACTCTCCCCATAAGGCATCTACGATACCACGCCCAGCATTTTCCATGAGGATTTCTAAAGAGATTCCTAATTGCTTAGGAACCTCTCGATCTATAAATCGAGCATCTTCTGTAGTTAAAATATTCATCTTATGCTCCTTCAAGTATAACTGTACTCATTGCATAATCCTTGCAATGACTAATCGATACATGAATATCAGTATAACCTGATGTTTCGTAAATATCTTTGAAAGTATCTTGTAAACGAATTAAGGGTGCGCCCCATTTATCATGATAAATCTCTATATCTTGCCATGATCCATGCCTCATCCCTGTGCCTAAAGCTTTAATAAAAGCCTCTTTTGCAGCATATATACCTGCAAAGGATTCGTAACATCCTTTATTCCGACTTTTACAATATTCAATCTCATGAATCGTATAAACGCGCGCTTTAAATGAACTTGATTTCTCTATAGCTTGACGTATACGGTCAATCTCTATAATATCATTCCCTAATTTCATAATAGCTCCTAAAATACCCTAATACTATTATTATACACTCATAAAGGGGATTAAAACATAAATAATATCTAGACATTTACCGAAAATGGTAGGCTAGGCAAACTATAAATTTCAACTTTACCTTTGCGATTAACCGCCATATACATTTGACCATTTCGACAATCCATGTCTTCTACTTCCATTCCAGAAGCATAAGGGCTAATATTTTTAACAACCCCCTCTTCATCGACGTATACAAAGGTTGTCAACGTTGTAAATAAAGTATTTCCATTAGTTGCGTAAGCACCGTTATTATTTAAGTTTGTATGGTTAGCATCAATTTTATAAGAACGAATACGATTAAAATTGGAGTCGTAATAATTAATTGTCCGTTCAGAGTTTGTTAAAGGCACAATTGATACATATTCATTGCGTACTTTATCATATGCAAAATTAAAAACTTTCTCTTTTAGTTTAATCGGTGCTTCAACAATCATGCTATCCGCTTCAATAGGAGTAAGGTTATATCCATTTACAACAGCATTTGTTGTATAGTAACGATTATTGACAGAATTATAAGTTAAGGTATTCATATGACCTAATAAACTTTTATAACTATACTCATATTTTGCAACAACAGTAAAAGTTTTTGGATTAATTTCATAAATAATTTGCTTCGTATTATCTGAATTAATACAAGCTAAAGCAAAAACGTCTTTTTGGAATTATAACAAAATCCTTGGCACTGATTTACAGATCCATCTAATGGTATTTCTGCCAAGCGAGATAATGGCAATGGCATCTGTACAGCGCTAACCTGTTGAGTAAGTTTAGGAATATCAAAGATATTTGTAATATAATCAATTACACCTTGATCCATACTGTCACCTCATGAAATTAATAATGTATATTATAGTATATAAATTTATAAATATAAAAATAGGCGGTAAGACAAAAGTCTTACCGCCTAATGTTGGTGCCGGAGGTGGGACTTGAACCCACACGGTGTTACCCGCTTGATTTTGAGTCAAGTGCGTCTGCCATTCCGCCACTCCGGCGTATCGGAACATTTGTTATTATACAGACATCCCTAAGCAATGTCAACATATTTTTTATATTTCATCTAAAATATTTTGAACCCTTTTCATATCCGTATCACATTGTTGTTTCCATGTAAGTGCGACACCTGTAATATAGCCTTTACGGGCAAATTCTACATCTGTAGGAACACTTTCAGCACCATAGTCTAGCTCGCCAGCTAACCAATAATAATCCTGTCCTCTTGAATTAATGCGAGCTTCGATAATATTACTGTAGGTTTGTAAGCCTTGGCTCACCATTTTAAAATGATCCCAATCACATGTGCCACGTAATGGGAAGTTCACATTTAGTAAACCGCTAAACTGACCCGCCACATAAATTTTCTCAATCAATTCATGTATAAATGGATGCATCTCGTCTCCCCGTTCAACAGAATATCTCTCAACAGATAATGCTAAACCGGGAATACCGTAAAAACCACTTTCCATAGCTGCCGAAACAGTGCCGGAATACAATACATCAGAGCCTAAATTAAATCCATGATTAATTCCAGAAATTACAAGATCTGGCATATCATCAGCCAATAAATAACTGAGACCGAACTTCATGCAATCGGACGGCGTTCCCGTTAGAGCATAAAGGCGAGGATTTTCATCCTCGCCATTGCAAGCATCTAATTTCAATGGAACCTCGGTCGTCAATGCATGGGATTTAGCACTTTGCTCATTAGCAGGTGCTACAACGGTAATTCTATAATATTGACTTAAATACGATGCAAGATGACGTAAACCATCTGCTAAAATGCCATCGTCATTACACATTAAAATATGCATAGTCACTCCTACAGATTCTATTTTTCATTCTTATTCATATTGCCCATACGTGTTAATTTAACATCATCTAAGCCCACAGCTCTCGTATGGACTGTATGAGACCATACCTTATTATGACGGCGGAACCACCCTAAAATATTTACTGGAATCCAAGAATAAACAAATAATGGATATAGTAAATAATAGAACCAAATCTTTGGTGGTACCTTGATTTTCAACAATACAATTAATGGGAATAGATATTGACCAACACCTATAATTGTCCATACAGACATAGGCATAATTTGATACAAAATATTTGTATAAATTGGAGTATACGCATTGATGTAGGATAACACCAAGTATACGGTTGTCAACAATAAGAAATAAGGTTGACTCACTTGGAATATACCATCCAAAATCATAATATTCCCTGTTTTGATACCAATAGCAAATAATTTAGGAATATATCGACCCGCACAGTCAAATTGCCCCTGAGCCCATCGTAAACGTTGTCTGCAAGAAGCCATCATAGTCGTAACCTTTTCATCGTATACGATAGCATCATGCCCCCAACAAGTACGGATACCATGAGTCAATAGTTTCATGGAAAATTCCATATCTTCGGTTAAGCTATTGCAATCCCAACCGTATTCGCGAATAATAGATGTACGAATACACATGCCTGTACCACCTAAGGCCGTAGATAATCCAAGACGATATTTTGCTAAATGCCACATATGGTTAACCATCCAAAAGGCTATGGAGAACGTACCGGCTACCCAAGAGTCAGTTGGATTTTTAGAGTTCAAGTAACCTTGAATTACAGACTCACCTTTTTCAAGATGATCATTCATTTCTAACATAAATTGAGGATGTACTAAATTATCGGCATCAAAAATCAGGAATGCATCATATTTCCGATCCATTTGTTCTACCCGATCAAACATCCACCCCATGGCATAACCTTTGCCTATTTCTTGTTTATTTTCACGTACATGTACATTAGCGCCAGCAGCACTTGCTACTTCCGCAGTCTTATCTGTACAGTTATCGGCAACTACAAAAATATCGTACAGATCATCTGGATAATCTAGGCCACGTAAGTTTTTAACTAACTCACCAACAACAGCTTCCTCATTATGAGCGCATACAACGATGGCAAAGGAATTTTTAGGGGTATAATTTTTATGTACTCGCGATCGCCACATACCTACGACAGCGAGTATAAAATAATAAACCGTATAAATTACGATTATTACCTGCATAGGAATCAGTAATAGATCCAGTAGGTAATTCATACTATTCTCCTCCACACATCTATTTACGTACTATATTTAAAGCCCCGTTAATAAGCCCAAACATTACATAGCCAGCAAAAATCATAACGGCCCATGTATGCCAATCATACACGAGACAAGCTATAACAAATATGGCTGTGAGTACAATAGAAAGTTTATTGATATAAATCTCACTTTTACCTTTAAAATCGGGATATTTAACTTCACTAACCATAAGGAGACCTATACCAATCATACAAACTACCAACACAAATTGAGGTACCGATACGCCACACAATACGTAAGTCGCCGCTAAACATCCAGCGGCTGGAATTGGTAAACCTTCAAAATAGCCATGAACTTCGTCAGTTTTAATATTAAATCGCGCTAAACGAAATGCACCAAGCACTGCAAAAGCTAATAATGGCACATATGCAATCCATCCTAAACCATTTAATTCTTTCATATAAAGCATATAGGCAGGCGCTACACCAAATCCCACTACATCAGACAGAGAATCAAGTTCCCGGCCCATTGGTCCTGCAACATTTAAAGCTCTTGCTACGCGCCCATCTAACCCATCTGCTACTAAAGACAATAATATACATATGGCTGCGCAGAATGTATTATTAGTAGCAGACAACGTAATACCAAGAACACCAAATGCTAAGTTTGCACTAGTAAATAAATTTGGAATAATAGATTTATTCATGTCGTAACCTCCCGATAACAGTATCACCACCTGTAATATGTTGACCTTTTTCCACGAACAACTCTACATTCTTATCCATATAGAGCTCAGTACAGGAACCGAACTTAATCATCCCGTACAACTGACCGCGTTCAAGTACACTATCTAGGTCTGTCCAAGATACGATACGTCTTGCTAAAAGGCCCGCAATTTGCGTTACTAATACGGAAGTACGATCATTTTCAATACAAATAGTATGACGTTCATTTTCAAAACCTACATCATCTTTGAATGCTGGTAGGAAACTACCCATCGTATAGTGACGGTACGTAATTTTACCATCAATAGGCGCACGATTAGCATGCACGTCAAAAACAGATAAGAAAATAGTTACTTTTTTACACTCTTTATGTAAGTAAATATCTTCGTATACATCAGAAATATCCATGATTTTACCGTCCGCTGGGGATAAAATCAAATCTGGATCTTGAGGGATTACACGTTTAGGATTTCTAAAGAAATTGACGAAAAATAATGCCAGAATAAATGAAATAATCGCAATTACATAATGTCCTAAATATCCTAACACCACAGTGATAATGAGCATAGCTCCTATCAGAGGAAACCCTTCCTTAATTATTGGTCCTGTAGGCACGATTCAACACTCCTCTATTTATTTCTAATAACGGTCCACATAAACTTTGGAATAGCCAACATGCGGCCAATCCGTTGAGGTTCTAAATATAATCGATACAACCATTCAAGTCGATTTTGTTGCATCCATTCTGGGGCCCGAGGAATATTACCTGCCAAGACATCAAAGGAACCACCAATTCCGATGGCAACTACGCCATCGAGGTGACTCAACTTTTCTGCAATCCATTGTTCTTGCTTTGGCACACCTAAGGCAACAAATACCAATTTTGCCTTAGATTCAGCTATAGATTTAATGATTTCTTGTTCCTCTGCACTATCAAAGAATCCGTCATGAATTCCTGCTATATTTAATGCACCTACCTGAGCAGATACATTATCAATCGCTCGTTGAGCAACACCAGGTGCCGCCCCCAAGCAGTATACAGGAATTTGATGAGTCGCCGCAACTTTAAACAATTCCATAGTTACGTCTACACCTGTTACGCGTTCAGGCACATGTTCTCCTTGACGCTCTGCAGCCCACAAAATGCCAGCCCCATCGGGAACGACGAGACTAGCATTATTCAATATGGAGTGCAATGTAGGATTTTCATTAGCCAACATAACCATTTCTGCATTAGCCGTTGCTACTAAATGTAGCCCCGGCTGTTCAGTTAATTGTAAAATACGTTCGACTGCCTCATCCATTGTGACACAATCGATAGGCACAGATAAAACAGAAATACGTTTATTCAATGTAATACTCCATTATCAACCACTATAATTTGGTGCTTCAACGGTAATGCTTACATCATGCGGATGACTTTCTTTCAAACCAGCCGCTGTAATTTGAATGAATTGAGTGTTTTCAATCATTTCTTGGATGTTATGACATCCACAATACCCCATACTTGCACGCAAACCACCAACCATTTGGAAAATTGTATCGGCCAGCATACCTTTATATGGTACACGACCTTCTATACCTTCAGGAACTAATTTCTTAGCTTCTGTTTGGAAATATCGATCTTTACTACCGAGTTTCATAGCCCCTAGACTACCCATGCCTCGATATACTTTATAAGAACGGCCTTGATAAATCACTGTTTCTCCAGGGCTTTCATCAGTACCCGCTAAAATATTACCCATCATAACTACATTAGCACCAGCCGCAATAGCTTTAGCAATATCTCCAGAATATTTAATACCCCCCATCAGCAATGATAGGAACTCCATAACGACGCCCCACTTGAGCAGACTCATAGACTGCTGTAATTTGAGGTACCCCAATACCAGCAATAACACGAGTTGTACAAATAGAACCAGGTCCTATACCAACCTTAACTGCATCAGCTCCGGCTTCGATAAGAGCCTCAGTGCCTGCTGCAGTTGCCACATTACCTGCAATTACAGGAATGTGAGGATACGCTTGTTTAATGTCCTTCAACGTACGAAGAACACCTGCAGAATGCCCATGGGCAGTATCAACAATAATTACGTCAGCTTTAGCAGATACAAGCGCATCAAGTCTATCATACAAATCTTGAGAAACACCTACTGCAGCACCAACTAATAATCGGCCACTACCATCCTTTGCTGCATTTGGATATTTAGTCGCTTTTTCAATATCTTTAATCGTAATTAAGCCTTTTAAGTTACCGTCGCCATCTACAAGAGGTAATTTTTCAATACGATGTTCGCTTAAGATAGCTTTCGCCGCTTCAAGAGATGTACCTTCCGGTGCAGTAACTAGGGAATCTTTTGTCATACATTCCCCAATTTGTCGGCTTAAATCAGTTTCAAAACGCATATCGCGATTTGTAATGATCCCTACTAGTTTACCATGTTCTGTGATAGGTACACCAGAGATTTTATATTTTTCCATGAGTTCTGCTGCATCGGATAGTAAATTTTGAGGACTTAAGAAAATAGGATCAACGATAACACCGTGTTCAGAGCGTTTTACCTTGTCAACTTCATGAGCTTGCTCTTCAATAGACATATTTTTGTGGATAACGCCAAGACCACCTTCACGAGCCATAGCAATCGCCATCCGTGATTCAGTAACCGTATCCATCCCAGAACTAATCATAGGAATATTTAATGTAATATCACGAGTTAATTGAGTTTTTAACTCTACTTGATTAGGCAGTATATCCGAAGCTGCTGGTATTAATAATACATCATCAAAAGTTAGTCCACGCATACCGAATTTATCGTCTCTCATATTTCTTTCCTTTCCGTATAATAAAACAAAACTACGACCCGCCTAGTCCCTATGGACTAGGCGGTCAGTCGTAGCCTTAGCGTTCAGACCGCAAAATGCCGCCTTCCATATAATCGTCTTTTTTCATATCTACGAAGATAACTTTTACTGCATCAGCAGGAACATTTACGATATCAACCGCAGCCTTTGTAATTGCTTCACCTAATTGTTTCTTTTGTTCTTTTGTACGCCCTTCGACGAGCTCTACATGAATAATTGGCATATTAACCTCCATAGATGAAAAATGAAATAAATTGTTTGTTCTATTATACGGTATGAAGGACATATAGACAAGGAAAAAGCCAGATAAAATCTAATATTATCGATGCTTATATACTTATTAATCCTACCTCTTAATTATACAATATTCTTAGAAATTTTTCACCAAATCTTTTTTCTAATTCTTCTTTCATGATAGATTCTAATTTTTCTATTCCGAATTGATTTGCAAAATCTAGTACATCCTTGCGAGCCTCTACTAAAATTTCAATATCTTTGATAATATTAGCAACGCGTAAATCTGGCAGCCCCGATTGAGCTAATCCAAATAATTGACCAGATCCGCGAAGCAATAAATCTTGCTCTGCAAGCTCAAATCCATCCTGGATTTGTTCCATCAACTTTAAGCGCTCTTGACTTACATCATTTTTAGAATCACTAACAAGAATGCAATAGGACTGATGAGCGCCACGACCTACACGGCCCCGCAGCTGATGTAGCTGAGATAGACCAAATCGCTCTGCCCCTTCAACGCACATAATGGTCGCATTTGGCACATTAACCCCCACTTCGATAACTGTTGTAGAAACAAGTAATGAAATTTCACCCCTATAGAAGGCATTCATCACTTCATCTTTTTTCACTCGGCTTCATACGACCGTGAACGAGGCCCACTTCATAGGCCTTATAAAAGTACTCTTTTAATTCTAGATACAATTCCTCAGCGGCTTGCAAGTCTAATTTTTCGGATTCTTCTACAAGAGGGCACACCACGTAGACCTGACGCCCCTCTGCCATTTCCTTACAAAAGAAAGTGCGTAATCTCTCTTTATAAGAACTATCTACAGCATATGTTTTAACAGGTTTTCGCCCTGGTGGCATTTCTTTAATTAAAGATACTGCTAAATCTCCATATACGGATAATGTCATGGTACGAGGGATTGGTGTAGCCGTCATGATAAGTACATGAGGATATGTTCCCTTCTGTTGCAATCTCGCCCGTTGATCTACGCCAAAGCGATGTTGCTCATCGACGATAACAAGGCCTAGATTATGAAAATTAACCCCCTCTTGAATAAGAGCATGGGTTCCAATAATCATATGAATTGTTCCATCAGCTAAGCCTTCATAGATGCGTTCTTTTTCCTTTTTCGTGGAGGATCCAGTTAATAGTTCTATAGTAATACCTAAATTAGCACATACAGTTTGTATCCCTTCATAATGTTGAGCCGCTAAAATCTCCGTAGGAGCCATAATTGCCCCCTGATACCCATTTTCGATGGCTTTTAATAAACTCAGGGTAGCCACAACGGTTTTACCAGAGCCTACATCACCTTGCAACAACCTTTGCATAGGTCGTTCGTCTTCCATATCGATACGAATATCCTCTAATGCTCGTTGTTGATCACCTGTTAAGGAAAACGGTAAATTCTCTATACACTGAGCCATTAGTTCCCCATTTGGTCCTATTTTAGGCCCTCTATGGCATTGTTCTTTATTTCGCAACAAAGCTAAACCAGCTTGCATAACGAACAACTCTTCATAGGCCAATTGATAACGAGCCTTTTCATAGAGCTCTGAGGAGTCTGGGAAATGCATCATCTTAAAAGCATCATAGCGACTCATATAATGATGATCATCACGAACCTCCACAGGTAAAATCTCTGGTAATTCATGGTTAGCTGCGAACCAATTACGTACAGTTGAACGAACCACAAACTGAGATACCCCATCAGCAAGCGCGTAAATAGGAACGATACCTCGATCTGGTTCACCACCGTCTCCTAAGTTTTCCATTTGCGGTGTATTCATTTGCATGGAACCATATTGAAACTCAGCCTTACCATATGCATATATACGTTGTCCTTTTTTGTAAAAGTTTTTTTTATACCCTTGATTAAACAAAACAATCTTCAAAGGACCTGTGCCATCTGCAATGACTACCTCTAAAATAGACAATCGAGGGCGAGGGCGTTTCTCTTGTACAGCAATAACAGTACCTACGATACCACCTGTCATACCTGATTTTAAATCACCAATTCTATAAATCGTACGCCGGTCTTCATAGGTTCTGGGAAAGTAAGTCAATAAGGATGTAACATTGGTAATTCCCAATTTATGCAATTGTTTCTCACGACCAGGACCAATTCCCTTTATAGTCGTCAATCGTTCATCCATAAGAACTCCTTTAAATATACGATAAACACATGAGATATATCCAATTTTTGTATATCCTTGTGTAAAAGTCCATTTATATCTTAGAATATGATATATAGTATACCTTATATTGTAGTATATTTCATATAAAGAGCAATATGTACGACAAAAATACTTGCTTTAAGCTATTCTTTATGATAATATACTTTTGTTATGTTATAGATTAAGCTTGGAGGTGGAAACTATGGCAAACCTTTGCGAAGTATGTGGTAAATCCACATCTAGCGGTATGAACGTGAGTCATTCTCACATTCGCACAAGAAAAACTTGGAAACCGAACATTCAAAGAGTACGGGCGGTTGTAGACGGTGCTACAAAAAAAGTAAACGTATGCACTCGCTGCCTTCGTTCTAATAAAGTTACACGCGCGTAAAATAAAAAGTACATGTACTCTTTGGGGTTCTAGAGCCCCAAAAAAGCAGTTAGTTCATTTTTGAACTAACTGCTTTTTTTTGTTATTTATAATGTAATATTTGGAATATAATATTGCTTAAATAACTTAATAGCATATTGATCTGTTAAGCCTGCTACATAATCAACTACATCACGTGTAGAGTAAAACGCTTTACCTGTTTCACAGCCTTCCATATCATCAGGGTGTTCCATGAAGTGAGTAAATAGATTTTTCACCACATGGGATGCCTTTTTGCGATCCGGAATTAAAGCTTGGTGCCAAATATACATGTTTTAAACATAAATTGACGGAATAGATTCATCGTCATTTCCACATCAGCAGACATAGATATAGCTGGCTTATCCAAGGATTCCCGTACCATATCCTCTACCATTGCAGTAATCATACTGGATGGAGTCATACCAAAATATTCGCGCACTTCAAAAGGCAACGCCTCTGCCGTCAACATACCTGCTCGCTGTGCATCATCAAAATCATGGCACAAATACGCAATACGATCTACAATACGAATAATTTGACCTTCCAAGGTCACAGGAATTGTAGCTCCTGTGTGACCTACGATGCCATCTCGAACAGCGGTGGTTAAATTGAGTCCTTGATGATCACCATGTCTTTCTAATACCTCAACCATGCGTAAACTTTGCTCATTATGATTAAAGTGCCCCACCATATCTCGCAATGCATATTCACCTACATGACCAAATGGTGTATGTCCCACATCATGACCCATGGCAATAGCTTCCACAAGGTCTTCATTTAAACGTAATGCACGAGCCACAGTACGACCGATTTGACCTACCTCAAGGGTATGAGTCATGCGTGTCCGATAATGGTCACCTGGCGCAATATATACCTGTGTCTTATGCTTTAACCGTCTAAAACATTTACTATGAATGATGCGATCCCGATCGCGTTGAAACGCGGTTCTAAGTGGATCAGGCTTTTCTTCTATATCACGGATTGCATCGCGGCTTTTAGCAGCATAGGGAGACAGAAACAAAACCTCCCTCTCCTCTATTTGTTCACGTATATTCATTTACCCTCCGACGCGCGATTTTTATCAATCAATTGCATAACAAGAGAAGCTGTTTCTTCAATGGATTTATTAGAAACATCTAACACTTGGCAGTGCAAACGACGCATAATAGCCTTTGCATAATCCAATTCAGATTGAATACGCTCAATAGATGCATAATTTGCTTCGTCTTCAAGACCGATAGCGCGTAAACGTTCACTACGAATATTATTTAATTTGTATGGATCTATAATAAGGCCCACGATTTTTTTGCCGGAATCTTGAACAATTCCTCTGGCAACGGTACCTCTGGAACTAGTGGCAAATTTGCGGCTTTAATCTTTTTGTACGCCAAGAACATGGACAATGGTGTCTTACTAGTTCTAGATACACCAATAATAACTATGTCGGCCTTTTCAAAACCAGATGGATTTTTACCATCGTCATATTTCACGGCAAACTCAATAGCTTCAACCTTTTTAAAATACTCTTGGTCGAGCTTATGAACCATACCTGCTGTCATGCGAGGTTTAGTAGTTGCGATAGTACCAACTGCATCGAGAACAGGCCCCATGATATCCACAGCCGGAATATTATATTCAGCCACCTTCTCATGCAAATACTTACGTAAAGACGCAGACACAATGGTATGGCAAATAACATGATTCCCACGTTTTGCGTCGTCTATGACCTCATCAATTTGGCTTTCACTATCAATATAGGGAACACGGACAATTTCAATTTGCTCCTTATCATATTGACTCGCCGTAGCTCTCGCTACAGCCTCAGCAGTTTCCCCCAGAGAATCCGATATTGCATAAATAATTTTTTCTGCCATTCTATCAACCTCAGTGTATGCTACATTCTAAAAATACTTTTGCTACCGTCGTTTTTGATACACGGCCCACAACCTTTAAACGCTTCTTGTTACCCACATCCTCACGAGCGACGACAGGTAAACAATCTACTTCATAATCTATCATTTTCTGTGCAGCCTCTACCAAAGTATCAGTAGGCTCCACCGCTATAACCTTGCTTACAGGGGTCATAATCATAGATATAGGCATGGTATGCGAATCTGTTTGTCCCATAGAGGCGCGTAGTAAATCTTTTCGAGATACCACACCTACTAGGTATGAACCATCACACACTAATATAGTACCTACATCCTCTGTAAATAATGTGACAATTGTATCATACAAACTCGTATCCCCATTGACCACAACTGCTTGAGATAATACATCACTTACCAGAAATGACTTTAATCGCTCAGCCGTTTGTGTTTCCTTTGAAAGTCCAACATAGTAATAGCCTACGTTTGGACGTGCATCTAACACACCTAACATGGTCAATACAGATAAATCTGAGCGCAACGCAGATCTTGTGACCTCTAAATGTTCAGCAATGGCACTACCTGTTACAGGACCTTCTTCGCGAACGATTTGAGCAATTTGTTCTTGTCGTTTCGACAGTTTCACACGGTAACCCCCTTTCATCTCTGTTTGTATTATATCCTAAGTTACCATTCAGAAAAAGAGGAGACCCACAGGCCTCCTCTTTCACCATAACTATATTATTACCAAATTAGTTCGTCAGATTCTTGACGACCACGACCAGTCATAGCATCGAGCATAATTCGTTGTTCGATTTGAGCCACCATTTTCTTAGTATTAACTACTGCATCTGGGTTAACAGAAATAGAGTCGATACCACTCTTCACAAGGAATTCGCAAAGTTCAGGATATACGCTTGGCGCTTGGCCACAGATAGATACAGTTTTACCATCTTTATGGGCCACCTCAATGAGGTGACGAATTGCTCTGCGAACTGCTAAATTACGTTCATCATAGATATGTTGAACTGTTTCGTTATCGCGATCACAACCGAGTACAAGCATAGTCAAATCGTTAGAACCGATAGAATAACCATCTACATATTTATTAAATTGATCAGCTAAGATAATATTGGATGGGATCTCAGCCATGAGCCATACTTTAAAGTCTTTGCTGCGTGCAAGACCTTCTTGAGCCATTAAGTTAGTTACTAATTCAGCTTCTTCCACAGTACGGCAGAATGGAATCATAACTTGTAGATTTTTGAAACCAAATTCGTTACGCACTTTTTTGATTGCTTCTAATTCTAATTTGAAAGCAGGTGTGTACTTAGGATCATAGTAGCGAGATGCGCCACGCCAGCCAAGTAATGCACTGGATTCATGCGGTTCATATTTATCGCCACCTTTAAGGTCACGGTATTCACTAGATTTAAAGTCGCTCAAACGAACTACTACTTGGCGAGGGGCTAATGCTTGGCATACTTTACGCATACCTTCCGCCAATGTATTTACAGCAAAGTCACTGCGCCCTGTTTCGATAAGGTGCAATGGATGTTCATGAATAAAGGTTGTCCAAATGAACTCTTCACGCATGAGACCGATGCCATCACATGGTAGTACACCATATTTTTGGGCCAAATCAGGATCACCTAAGTTCATATAAATCTTAGTGCCTGTTACAGGCACATATTCAGCTGCTGCCCCTGTAGAAACTTGAGCTTCAGGCTTTTTAACGATATCTTCTAATACGCCATCATATACGATACCATTTGTAGCATCAACGGTAATCATTTGACCATCTTTAATAGAGGTAGTCGCTTCATGACTACGGCTCTTAGTACCTACGATACAAGGAATACCAAGCTCACGGCTAACGATAGACGCATGACAAGTCATACCACCAGCGTCAGTAACAATTGCTTTTGCCTTTTTCATGGCTGGCACCCAGTCAGGAGCTGTCATAGCTGTAACAAGAATTTCGCCTTCTTTGAACTCATCGATATCCTCAGGATTGATGATAACGTGAGCTTTACCTGCTGCATTACCAGGGGATGCTGGCAAACCTTTTACAATAATATCACGATTACCTGCATCTAATGTGCTAGCTTTTTCGGACGTTTCTGATTTTTCTTTGCGGGACCAAACTGTTTCTGGACGAGCTTGCAAGATCCAAATCTTGTCATTGCGTTCATCTACGCCCCATTCCATATCCATGTAGCAACCATAATGCTTTTCAATTGCTTTTGCATATTCTGCAAGTTCCAAAACTTGAGCATCTGTAATAACTTGTTGTTTTGCTTCGTCAGCTGGCACCACTTCTTCAACACAGTCACCATCGGCTTTACGAACAAGGCGAACATGTTTATCGTTAATCATACGGTCCGTAATTTCCATCTTTTCTTTATCCACACGGAAATTTATCTGGTGTAACCGTACCTTGTACAACATATTCACCAAGACCCCAAGAGCCTTCAATAAGAATATTGTTATCATTGCCTGTTACAAGATCAACAGTAAACATTACGCCAGCTGCTTTAGAAAATACCATCATTTGAACTGCAGCACTCAATGCTACTGTCATATGATCAAAGCCTTGTTTTACACGGTAATATGTGGCACGATCTGTGAATGTAGATGCGTAGCATTCTTTTACTTTTTCGATAATTACGTCAGCACCGCGTACATTTAAATACGTATCTTGTTGGCCTGCGAAGCTTGCATCTGGCAAATCTTCTGCTGTTGCACTAGAACGAACAGCTACAAACGGATTTTCTTCGTTCACTTTTTTACCAAGTTCTTCATAAGCATGACGGATAGCATCTGCCAAGTCTTTTGGCATTTCTTCCTGACAAATCATGCGGCGAATCTTAGCACACACTTCGCGCAATAATGCAGAATTTTCTACATCATCTAAAGCATCAAGCTCAGCCCGGATTTTATCTTCCAAACCTGTAGTTTTCATAAACTCACGATAACCATGGGCAGTTGTTGCAAAGCCATAAGGTACAGGTACATTAGTGGAGGATGTCAATTCCCCTAAAGAAGAAGACTTGCCACCTACTAAATTAACATCTTCACGTTGTAATTCATCAAACCAAAGTACGTATGCTGTTTCACGATTCATGTGAGAACCTCCTAGATTAATTAGTGCAACACATTAAACCTTTTACACATAAATAGTATACCTTAATTTGTAATCTGTCAATTTTTATAGGCATTATTATATAAATGAACTTCCTTATATATATCTAAAAATTCTTCAACACTCGTCCTGTTAGTCCCCATATGGTGTATTGTTTATAGGGATAGAAATAGACGGAATAGTTTTGTCTAATTTTCCAGTCGATATTATATCCTTCTAATAGATGAAATGGAAAATCTTTTAACGGCTTAGTTCCAATGTCTAGGTGACCTACGGTCGGTTCCATATCTAATAGATATTGTAAGGGAACTGTAAATACCTCACCTACTTCATCGGAATTTGGTTTTAAATCACTTGTATGTAGGCGCACGACGACCGCATATAGTTTTACACCAATAGCAGATACTAAACAGTCTAAATTTCCTAGCAGTTCAATTTGATCTAAGTCTATACCAAGTTCCTCAGAGCATTCACGCATGGCTGCATGAGCACCACTTTTATCATTAGGTTCACAGTGCCCACCAGGGAAACTGATTTCACCGGGTTGACGTCGCAATGTATTACTACGCACGGTAAACACCACATGATCTTCTCCATCGATTTCTAATAGAGGCACGGCTACTGCCGCCGTAATAACATCAATATCTGTAAGAACAGTATGTTCTCGTTGTGATAAAAGGTTACTTAATTTCTTGTCCATAAATGGTCCTCACACAAGTTATAATCTATTTTATACAATATTTGTAAAAATCTTTTATGTATCAAATTTGTATTTTATTTTTATATTTATATTGTCTTTGTATATTCATTATACATTAACTTATAAGTCAATTTCTTGCTTCACAAACAACAGATTCAGTAGATAGATAATCTTATAAACAAAATAGACAGAAAAAACTGTGATGAGAAATCTAAACCTCATCACAGTTTTTTATTAGTTAAATTTAATTTTTACAAATTTACGTTTCCCAACTTGAACGATCATGCCATCTTCTAGCTTAAGGTTTTCTTCCGTATATTTTTCACCATTTACTTTGAAAGCACCTGCTTTAATGGATCGACGGGCTTCACCATTGGACGCAGTTAAACCAGCATCTGTACAGAATTGTGGGACAAAGATTGGTTCTGTTGGTGCAACCATAACGTACTCAGGAATATCTGTAGGCATGGCGCGTTGTTGGAACACCCGTTTAAACTCTTCTTCCGCTTCGAGAGCAGCTTCTTCACCATGATACAAGCGAACAATGGTACGAGCCAATTGCATTTTAGCATCACGTGGATGTAACTCTCCGGATTCTAGACGTTTTGCCATGTCCTCTTGCTCTTCGATAGACATATCTGTAACGAGCATGAAATAACGCATCATCAATTCATCAGGAATGGACATCGCTTTACCATACATTTCTTTAGGTTCTTCATCAATACCGATATAATTGCCCAAAGATTTACTCATTTTTTGAATGCCGTCAAGTCCTTCAAGCAATGGCATTGTAATAACAACTTGTGGCTCTTGACCTTCTAACTCTTGTAAATGACGCCCCATCAACAGGTTGAAAGTTTGGTCTGTGCCACCAAATTCAACGTCTGCATGTAATGCAACAGAATCGTGACCTTGCATCAATGGGTACATGAACTCATGCACGCCAATAGGACGACCTTCTTTAAAGCGTTTGCTGAAATCATCGCGTTCCATCATACGGGCAACTGTATAGGAGCTAGCCAAACGAAGTACGTCAGCAAAGTTCATAGATTCTAACCATTCGCTATTGTCACGAACGATTGTTTTTTCAGGATCTAATACCTTGAAGATTTGTGTTTTATAAGTTTCAGCATTTTTCAATACTTCTTCTTTTGTTAATGGTGGACGGGTAACACTTTTACCAGTAGGATCACCAATACGAGCAGTAAAGCCACCGATGACGATCACTACTTGATGACCAAATTCTTGGAATAAACGCAACTTGCGAAGAGGTACAGTATGCCCTAAATGAATATCTGGAGCCGTTGGATCCAAACCTAGTTTTACAACTAATGGTTTATTTTCCTTAATGGATTTCTCTATTTTTTTTTCAAGATCTTGTTCGTTAATTAAATCCGCTACACCATGTTTAATTTGGCGCACTTGTTCTTGAGCACTAATCATGATAATCCTCCTAGAAATACTATTGTTTAAGTATACCATTATCTAAAAACTTTCACAATTATATATAGTATTGGATTTAAACCATTTATGATATAATATTTATAACTGCGTAATAGAATTTACGTTATATTTACTAAAAGAAAAAAGAGGTGACTCTATGAGCAGTAACTCAAATACGAGAGCCAATCGCCGCTCAAATGGTAATGGTTCTACACCGAAGAAAACAAATCCTAAGCGTCTATTTTGGATTTGTACACTTCTCTTTATACTCATCGTAGCCGGTGGCGGCTGTGGTTTCATAAGTGCCACATTATCAAATCTACCGGATGTATCCAATGTACGCCCTTCTGCATCGTCTCAGATTTATGACGTGCACGGCAATCTCATTACTACGGTTCACTCCACAGAAAATAGATTACCAGTACCTCTAAAGGATGTACCAAAAGATTTACAGAATGCCTTTGTAGCTACAGAAGATTCTCGGTTCTATACGCATCATGGTATTGACCCAATTGGTATTTTACGTGCCGTATGGGTAAACATTGTACATAGCGGCGTATCTGAAGGTGGTTCCACGATTACTCAACAGTTAGCTCGTAATGCATTCTTATCTCAAGATAGAACATTAAAACGTAAAATTTCCGAAGCTTTATTAGCCCTTAAAATTGAACAACATTACACCAAGGATGAAATCCTTGAAATGTATATGAACCAAATCTACTTTGGTCAAGGTGCTTACGGTGTACAATCTGCATCTCATGTATATTTTGGTAAGGATGCTAGTGAGTTAACACTTGCACAAGCGGCACTTATTGCTGGTTTACCACAAAGCCCTAACTATTACTCCCCATTTAATGATTTGGAGGCTAGTAAAAAACGTCAAGCCGTCGTATTGGGCCAAATGGTAAAATATGGTTATATTACACAAGAGCAAGCTGACGAAGCTCGCCAAGCAGATTTAGGTTTGATAGCTAAACAAGAACAAGCTCATGAGAAATCTAATGCATCTTACTTCATTAACTATGTTATTTCTCAAATTTCTGAAAAGTACGGCGATGATGCCATCTATAAAGATGGATTAAAAATCTATACTACTCTCGATATGGATGCACAAAATGCTGCAGTTGCAGCAATGCAAAACTTGCCTAATTACTACACTGATAAAAATGGATTATCTCAACCACAAGGTGCTATAGTAGCTATGAACCCTCACAATGGTTACATTGTAGCCATGGTCGGTGGTCGCGGTGATGACGCTTTCAACCGCGCTACACAAGCAGAACGTCAACCTGGTTCTACTATGAAACCTTTCGTTTACTTAGCAGCTATTCAATCAGGTAAAACTCCTGGTTCTATAGTTGAGGACAGTCCTGTTACTTTCGGTAATTGGAGTCCTAAAAACTATGAAAACGACTACGAAGGTAATATTACATACCGCTACGCATTACAACATTCTCGCAACGTAGCAGCTGTAAAAGTTGCCGATGAAGTAGGTATGACTAAAGTTATTAATCTTGCTAAAGAAATGGGTATCTCTACTCTAACTGATCAAGATTACAACTTATCGACAGCACTTGGCGGTTTAACTCATGGTGTTACACCTCTTGATATGGTACAGGCTTACGGTGTACTTGCTAATGGCGGTATCAAGGTTCAACCTACAGCTATCCTTAAAATTGTAGATCGCAACGGCCAAGTTGTAGAAGAAAACTCTATCCAAGAAAAGCGCGTTATTGATGAAAAAGATGCGGCCATCATGACTAATATGCTAGAATCTGTTATAAATGGTGGTACTGGCGGTAATGCAGCCATTGGTCGTCCTGCAGCAGGTAAAACAGGTACCACTGATGACTCCAAAGATGCTTGGTTCATAGGTTACACTCCAGATTTAGTAGCTGCTGTTTGGATTGGTGATGACTACGGCACCGAAACATTACACGGTATTACAGGTGGTAGTACACCTGCTGTTATGTGGGGTCAATTCATGGCCAATGCTCTTGCCAATACTCCAGCATCTGACTTCCCTGTCCCAGCTAGCGCACAATCAGCAATCTCTGAAGGTTACGTCAATCCTGCAAAGGCACAACCTAAAAAAGAAGATAAAAAGGACGAAAAAGCAGATAAGAAAGACGATACAGGCAAAACAACAGATGAAAAAATAAAAAGTAATGACAAGCCTCAAAAAGAAGAGGTTACAGAACAGAAATCAAATTCATCGAAAAATAAAAAGTCTAAAAAGGAACGCTAATTCAACAGTAGTTTCTAAAAGGGCGGAACTCAGTCTTCCGCCCTTTCTTTATATACATATTTACTATCTAAATATTATCTATACAAAAAGGTAGCAAGCCCTAAGAGCTTACCACCTTTTTATTTCCATATACAATATTTTGAAAATTATATTTTTATTTAAGAACTACATTCGTAGCCCCTGCACCACCTTCATCATAACCGGCTGTTTCAAAGTGCGCTACATGAGGCAAGGTACGTAAATATTGGTGAACGCCTTCACGTAATGCACCTGTACCCTTACCATGAATAATACGCACTTGATTAACACCACCAAGCAAAGCTTGGTCAATAAATCTACCTATAGAAACGGTCGCTTCATCTACTGTTTGGCCAAGAATGTTGATTTCAGTACGAACCTCTTTTTGACGTTGTACGGCCGAACCACCCATACGTTTTCTTGTTTTAGGCATGGCTTCTTTTTGTTCACGTGCTAGTTTATTGCCTTCTTCACGTGTAGTTGATTGTAATTCGCTAACCTTAACGGTAGCTGTTAGTCCATTAATATCAACATTTACACGTTTACCATTGATAGATAACACAGTACCCAACGAACGCAAGGACGTAACATAAACAGCTTGGCCAACCTTAATAGCATCTGCGGTTAACGACTTACGATCATCATCCACTGGAGCTTCTGGTACATGAACACTAGAAATCCCCTTACGTGCTGCATTAATAGCCGATTGACGCCTATCCTTATTTGTTTCAGAGAATTGTGCTTTCAATTGCTTGATAATCGCTTCCCCTTCAACGCGTAAACTACGTTTCATGGATTCTGCATCGGCCTGAGCTTTGGCTAAGATTTGTTTACGTTTTTCATTAAACTGTTTCTTTTCCTTCTCTAGTTGGCCACGCATACGACGTGTTTCATCAAGCTCTTTCTTTAACGCTCTTTCCCGTTCAGAGGCTTTACGGAGTTGTTCGTTTAAGTCGGAAAGAACTTCTTCCATTTCATGACTACCAAATTGAGATTTATACTCTGTTGCGCGTTCTACAATGTCTTTGGTAAGCCTAAACGTGAAGCATGCTTAACGCATGGCTACTGCCGGCTACGCCGATATGGAGTCGATATGTAGGTTTTAAGGTACGCTCATCAAACTCTACGTGGCCATTTTCAATACCTTCCGTATGGTATGCATAATTTTTAAGCTCATTATAATGGGTACTTACCATCATAAGGGCACCTTTTTTACGGAAGAACTCAAGAATAGATACAGCAAGTGCACTACCTTCTTCTGGATCAGTACCAGACCCAAGTTCATCCAGTAAAACCAAGTCATTAGGACCACAATGTTTAATGATGGAAATAACTTGTGTCATATGAGCAGAGAACGTACTAAGGCTGGCCTCAATACTTTGCTCGTCTCCAATGTCGGCAAAGATATTATGGAATACTGGTAACATAGATCCGTGATCGGCAGGGATAAATAGACCACATTGATTCATCAAGCTCAACAGGCCTAATGTTTTAAGGGATACTGTTTTACCACCTGTGTTAGAGCCTGTGATTAATAGGATACGATATGATGTACCTAATTGAATATTCGTAGGCACTACCATATTTGGTGGAATTAATGGATGACGAGCTCTCATGAGATTAACAGTTCTGTCAGTACTCAAGATAGCTGGTACACCTTTATAAGAAATAGCAAGACTTGCCTTACCATATACAAATTCGATATGGGATACCTTTTCACAAGCATCCATCAAATCATTGCTATGTTGTTTTACAAGAGCCGATAACTCGCGGTAAATACGCAAGACCTCTTGCTCTTCACCAATCAAAGCCTCTTGTAATTCATTATTTAGATTCACCAAGCGCATCGGTTCAATGTAAAGTGTTTGACCCGTTGCAGAACGGTCGTGAATAAGGCCATCAAAGTATTGGCGATACTCTTGTTTTACAGGAATTACGTAACGATTATTACGCTGCGTAATGATGGTTTCTTGGAAATACTTTTGATTATCTTTATCATGCAGGATAGCTTGAATATCATTTTTAATCTTTTCACGAGTCTTGATAATCGTATTTCTAAGGCTCGCCAATTTAGGAGACGCTGTATCAAGCAATTCCCCCTTTTCATCAAAGACGCGTTTAAAATCGGTTTTCAATGCGATCTGTGTTCGGCATATCCTGTACCCATAGGGATAGCAATGGATAATCCATATATTTCGTTCTAAAGAACTTTGTCATGCGCTTATAAGCACCAATGGTCAAATAAATATCCCACAATGCTTCACGAGTAAGGACAAAGTCTTTTCGACTCTTTTTACAGGATTCACGAATATCTCGTGTACCACCTAACGGTTGTTCTACCTCTGTTTGTAGTGAACGCATAGCCTCTGCTGTTTCATCAAGATTCTCTTGAATTTGTTTTGCATCGATCATTGGCTCAATATTCATAGCCAATTCTTTAGCAATGGTAGAACTACAATGCTGTTGTAATTGTTCTTTTATATGGTGAAAGTCTAATACATCTTCGTTAAACAATGTACTACCTCTTTTATAAAATACCTCTAAAATAGTGGCCCCTTGTAATAGGCGTATCATCCTTGCCTACGCTCTTAGGAGGAGCCTCTTTTGTTCCATTTTGAATAGATACATAATCTGCTACAATGTTACGCAATCGATGTGGATCCATATGACGCCCATCGATGCGCAAGATATGTAGACCTTTACGATATAACTCGGGCACGTAAGCACGCATATCCATTTCATGACTATTCATGATGTGCATGCGGCAATAAGGATCGGTACGCAATGGGAACACTTCCCCTTTACGGTCCTTCAATGCATAGTCCTCTGTTACACATGGCATAGGACAGTTTTCCTTTTTGCCAGTGCCCACAAAACTAGCGATGGCACAATACTCAGAAATCATCATTTCTGTATAACCGTGTACCATTACCTCTAATGGCAAATGAGCAGATTTTTGTAAGTTTACTAATTGTGCCAAGGTCAACTCTAAGGATGGAGCTATACTACTCATATTAAAATCTTGCCATACTTGTAGTGCAGAGCCATTGAATATGTTAAGACCTGTATCAGCTTCAATAGCACCTGAATATCCTAACTCACGAAGCCATAATAGAGCTTGTGGCATATGAATAGAAATACTATCTGGTTTAGACTCAACTATGGCCTTAAGCGTATTCATGTACGCGTCTACCTCATCATCTTTAACGACGCGAGGCGTAGCAAATACACAAAGCACATTATGCTCTTTACAAAGTTTGGCTACCTGCTCGTAGATGCTAATTTCATAAGGCTTACGTTGCAAACGGTCACCACCAAAGATAATCTTCTTAGCACCACCTTCGATTGCTGCTTTTACACCATCGAGTTCATCAACGCGAGCACTCACCATAGGCTCTGTGTATTGAACCTTACTTTTAGCTACTAATGATGACATATTTCGGGGTTCTACAGCACGTTCTGCCCAAGCTGCTTCATGGTCTGTAAGCAACAAGTTTTCTAGCGCCTCTACAGCATCGCGACGCAATGCATTTAAAACACTAGCGGGCCACATGTACGGTCCATCAGGAATAGACATAGAGCCTAGTGTAAATAATGTATTCCCTAATCTACCTACTTGATCTCTAACCTTCTCTAATGTAGTCGGTTTATTGTTAGCATAAACAGGTTCAAACTCGTTAGATATAGTCACAGTACGACCATCATTCAATACAAAGGTTAGTTCTGTATAAGGTATTTCTCGTTCAGTATTAATAGATAGATAACCATGTACCTCTAATTTAGCGGTAAAGTCTTGTAGTCCCCGTTGCTTTTGAGCTTTAGGGCCTGATGCAAGGAATACTTGCCCCGCAGCAAAGCCTTCATCCGGTTTACCTACAATATGCTTTTCATCCACTAGAGACCAGTTCTGATCGATTTGATAGTACGTAATACTACCAGAACGTTGCATGACCTTTAAGAGTGATCCTTTTTCAATTGGTTCTGTTAGGAATAAATGAACTTGACCCTTTTTGACCTCTGCTTTGCCAATCAATTTCCCTTGATTATTTGGGGCCACCACGGTCATCATTGATTTTCCTACATGGTCTGTTAAATAATCCGTAGAAAATCCACGATTAAATCCAGAAGCTAATGCATCGGCATCAGTAGAATCTATATGAGCCGTATCTAAAATATGACGATAGGTCCCAATAACTTGACGCACATAAGAAACCTTCTTCATACGCCCTTCTACCTTAAAGGACGTAACACCGGCCGCCACAAGTTCATTCATATATTCACTATAGTTAAGATCCTTTGGACTTAATAGATAGGCTTCGTGTTTTGGCAACAAGCTAGTACCTGAAGAATCCAATAGCTCATAAGGCAAACGACAAGGCTGTGCACAAGCACCACGGTTACCACTGCGACCACCAATGAAAGAACTCATTAAGCATTGACCAGAATAACATACGCACAACGCACCGTGTACAAAGACTTCGATTTCAGCTGTACAGTTCTTGCAAATATGTTCAATTTCAGCGAGGCTCAATTCACGAGCTAAAACGACACGTGTAAAACCGAGACTTTCATAAAAACGAACCGCATCGAGCGTAGCTGCAGTCATTTGTGTACTGCCATGTAAGTGTAATTTAGGAGCCACTCGCTGCGCCAATTTAGCCACTGCTAAATCTTGAACGATAATAGCATCCACGCCGATGCGCTCTAAGTCCTTTAAATATGCCTCAAGAGCAGATAATTCGGAGTCACCTATGAGGATATTTACCGTTACATACACAGATACATCTAGAATATGGGCCAAGCGAATAGCCTCGGTTAATTCCTCAATTCCAAAGTTTGCTGCATGAGCTCGGGCATTAAAACCTTTGCCACCAAGATAAATGGCATCAGCCCCGGATTCTAAAGCGGCTATAAAGTTTTTCATCGTACTGGCAGGAGCCAATAATTCCATGGACAGTCCTTTCTACCTAACTAAAGGCATAACTATAGTACTAAAAGGGTTTACCATACGGTAAACCCTTTCAATATACTGCTTAAAATTAACGTAATCTGCAGTTAATTTCTGCTAATGCATCAATAATAGCTTGAATATTACCATCAATATCCTCATCATTCAACGTACCTTCCATAGAGCGGAATTGTAAGTTGTATGCGAGACTGCGGTAACCTGCTTCGATATGTTCACCTTCATAAACATCAAAGATAGACGCACTTTCTAAATATTCTCCACCATGTTCTTTAATGATGGATAAAATTTCACCACTAGATACGGACACAGGTGCAACGATGGCAAGGTCACGGCTAGTGCCTGGGAATTTACTGAAGGATGTATAACGGAACGATGGAATCGTTAAGGATAATACGGCTTCCAAATCGATTTCAAACATATATACTTTGCCAAGTAAGTCAAAGTTTTTGCTCACTTGTGGATGTAATTCACCATATTGAGCAATCATTTTACCATCAACTACGTATTGAGCACTCACACCTGGGTGAAAGTATGGCTCAGTGCCACGATTAACTTCATAGCTTGTAACGCCTAGTTCAGCTAACAACGCATCTACAATACCTTTTACATCATAGAAATCTGTAGTGCGTTCTGCTTGATTCCAACCAGCTTGGTTTGCTTTCCCCATCAAAATACCACAAGCCATAGGGCGTTCATGAGGTACTTCTGTTAAAGGTAAATCTTTTGGTTCATACACATTAGCCGTTTCAAATAACCAAAGATCCTTATTTTGTTGTGCAATATTGCGTTTTGCTGCTTCGATAACAGCCGGCACCAATGTAGTACGCATATAAGGGAATTCTTCGGAAATAGGGTTCAAGATTGGAATGGCTGTATAACGGCTATCCCCTTCAGGAAGCATCATATTGGAAAGACCATCTTTATGCATGAAGCTAAATGTAATGATTTGAGTCATACCCAATTTAGCCAATGCATGAGTTACCTCTTTAGTAAGCGCTTTTTTAGGTGTCATACCACCAGAGGATAATACGGCTACCGGAATTGTAGGTGCAATATTATCGTAGTTGTAAATACGAGCTACTTCTTCAGCGATATCAGGCATCACCGTTACATCGCCACGCCATGTTGGAACGAGGGCAGATAATTTGTCTCCTTCTTCGGTTACAACGAACTCAAGGGCAGTCAAAATACGAACCATTTCGTCTTTTTCAATATTTGTACCCAAGTAATCGTTGATTTGTTCTGCTGTAAAAGTAACTGTATGTTGTTCTACAGGGTTTTTATATACATCGATAACGCCTACATCAACTTTACAAGTAGGACAGATTTGTTGTAATAATTGCGCCGCTCTGTCGATAGCATAAGCAGTGTATTTATGATTTACACCACGTTCGAAACGACCAGATGCTTCAGAACGCATGCCAAGAGCTTTAGCAGTGCGTCGAATAGATGGACCATTAAATACAGCAGCTTCAAACATAACTGTGGTCGTTTCGTTTGTCACTTCACTATCAAAGCCACCCATGATACCTGCTACACCTACTGGACGTTCAGCATCAGCAATGATAAGCATGGAGTCATTCAATTCGCGTTCAGAACCATCAAGTGTAACAAGCACTTCACCATTTTTAGCACGTCTCGCCACTAATTTATGACCTTTTACATGATCATAATCATAGGCATGCATAGGTTGACCAAGTTCTAACATAACATAATTTGTTACGTCTACTACATTATTAATAGGACGAATGCCGCTATTACGTAAACGGTTTTGCATCCACAATGGGGATGGCTCAACCTTAACATCAGTTACTACACGAGCTGTAAAACGCGTACAAAGGTCATCAGCTTCAATAGATACAGATGCTTTGCCTTCAATGGATTCGCCATTCTCGTTAACCATAATAACAGGGAATAAAGCTTTTTGATTTGTCATGACTCCAAATTCACGGGACAAACCAACCATTGAGAAGCAATCAGCTCTGTTAGCGGTGAGTTCAAATTCATATACTGTATCATTTAAGCCTAAAACATCTTTTACATCAAGACCAATTGGTGTTCCTTCAGGGAAAATGTAAATTCCTTGAGCTTCTTCTGGCAATACTAAGTCGCTAGAGATACCAAATTCTGCAACGGAACAGAACATGCCTTCAGAAATAACGCCACGCAATTTACCTTTTTTAATTTCTGTACCATCTGCTAAACGAGATTTATGATACGCTACAGGCACAATTTGACCTACTGCAACATTAGTAGCAGCCGTTACGATTTGTTTTGTAACAGGTTCGCCTTCTTCTGTAAGGCATTCAACTTGGCATACTTGTAATTTATCTGCATCTGGATGTTTTGTAATCTCCACGATTTTACCAGTATAAATTTTCTTAATGCCATTATCCATAGCAATGACATCTTCTACAGGAATACCAGCTTGTGTTAATTCATCGGCCAATTCTTGAGTAGGACGATTCATATCCACAGGCACGTATTCGTTCATCCACTGTAAACTTGCTTTCATGAGTTCCTCCTAAAATTGTTCCAAGAATCGTACATCATCTTCAAAGAATAGACGTAAATCGTTAATACCATATAAAAGCATAGCAATACGTTCTACGCCCATGCCAAAGGCGAAGCCTTTAACCTTTTCAGGATCGTACCCATTAATACGCAATACATCGGGATGAACCATACCGCAGCCCAAAATTTCAAGCCAGCCTGTATGAGAACATACGCGGCAACCTTCACCACCACACATTACACAAGAAATATCTACCTCTGCAGATGGCTCTGTGAATGGGAAGAAGCTTGTACGGAAACGTACCTTTGTGTCATCACCATACATGTGACGTAAGAAGGACTCTAATGTGCCTTTTAAGTCAGCAAATGTAATATGCTCATCGATGATGAGACCTTCCACTTGATGGAATACAGGGGAATGAGTCGCATCATAGTCCCAACGGTAAACCTTACCAGGCGCAATCATACGGATTGGGCTATTAGGTTCATGACGTTGCATTGTACGAGCTTGTACTGGAGATGTATGCGTGCGTAATAAGAAGTTTTCTGTAATATAGAAGGAATCTTGCATATCACGTGCAGGATGATCTTTAGGCAAGTTTAAGCATTCAAAGTTATAGTAATCTTGCTCTACTTCTGGACCTTCTTCAACGGTATACCCCATTTTCATGAAGAAGTCTTCAATCATTTCATTAACCTTTGTTAATGGATGGATATGACCAGCTTTTTGTGCACGGCCAGGCAATGTAATATCGATGCGCTCTTTTTCTAAACGAGCATTTAACTCTGCAGTTTCCATACGAGCTTTAACTGTATCAATTTCAGCCTCTAACGCTTCACGAACAGCATTAACAAGGGCCCCCGCTTTAGGACGTTCTTCTGGAGATAATTTACCAAGACCTTTTAATAAAGCCGTTACCTCGCCTTTTTTACCTAAATATTTAACACGTATATCTTGCAACGCTTGTTGATCAGCAGCGCCTTTGATGGCATCAAGGGCTTCTGCCTTAATACGTTGTAATTCTTGTTCCATTCAAGCATCCTCCTATTTGTAAAAGTCTAAACTATATTATACCAAATCAGGGTTGTCTTCTTCAATAAAACGCCATGGTAATTCAGGTAATGGCTTCTCTTCTAGTACAAAAAATGTACCCCGTGCCAAGTGAACAAGTTCACCTAATTCATTATAAATACGAGCGGTAGCAACCATAGTAGTTTTACCGTTGTGCTCTACATTAGCTACACCACGCAATACAGCACCACCCGTTACAGCTTTCACATAGTTACCATTAAGATCAATGGTGCTCACAGATTTGCCTAATGTAAAACAAGCTGTTCCCATCACACTATCTGCTAAGCCAATACAAACAGCACCATGCAAATCTCCTCTAAAATTACAGTAATCTGTTTCATTAGTTTGCAATGTCATTTCCGCATGACCTGATTCAACAGCTGTAATCTCAGAATCTTTTACCCAAGAAAATGGATTCTGATCTCGTAATTCGTTGAAATATTCTAACAATGTTGTAGCCATAAGGTTCTCCAATTCTATATACATACCCCATAGATTAACTAATCTAAAT
>OIEK01000027.1_pt1 | contig 139290 bp, 146 predicted proteins | sample 1581821 | NCBI WGS metagenome assembly OIEK01 (sample SAMN03281017, study PRJEB24777) | human gut metagenome | isolation source: fecal sample PR221 from 1 month old male Chinese infant, caesarean... | reverse complement strand
AATTATTGATTTCTGAATCGCTCAGCTGTGTGACTCGCCTTGCGACATGTAATAATATACCAAGATTTCAAGCATTGGTCAATCATTATTTTCACTTTTTTTAAACTTTTTTTCAATACCGATTATTCTTTCTTATCCGATTAGATAAAGTTCGTTTTTTTATCAGATTACCCATTCTTTTTATTACCCATCTTCGATTTTTTTAGAAAAAAAGAATTGGTTTCAATTGTTTTTCTATTCTTTTTTTATTTAATTTTTTGCGAATACAAAAAAAATGATGCCCTTAAGGCATCTTTTTTTATCTCATTGTTGGGAATAGCAAGACATCACGAATTGATTGTGCATCAGTTAATAACATAACTAGTCGATCAATCCCAATACCTAATCCTCCGGTTGGTGGTAAGCCATATTCTAAGGCTTCGATGAAATCTTCATCTACTCCGTGTGCTTCATCATTTCCTTGTTCCCGTTCTTTTTCTTGTTCTTCAAAACGTTCACGTTGGTCAATTGGATCATTTAATTCTGTAAATGCATTAGCAAACTCTTTTCCGATAATAAACAGTTCAAAGCGGTCAGTGAAACGACCATCTTCTGGATTTTTCTTCGCTAATGGTGAAACAGCTACTGGGTGACCATAAATAAATGTTGGTTGTTGCAACGTATCTTCTACAAATGTTTCGAAAAATTCATTAATGATATGACCGACTGTCATGGCATCTGTAATTTCAACATTATGTTCTTTAGCCAACGCACGGGCTTCTTCTATCGTCATCTCTTGCCAAAAATCTACGCCCGTTTGTTCTTTGACCGCATCTACCATGTGTAGACGTTTGAAAGGACTTCCTAAGTCAACCGCTTGACCATCGTACGTGATATCAGTAGTTCCTAAGACTTTTTCCGCAGCATTACGAATAATTCCCTCTGTTAAATCCATCACATCTTGATAATCAGTATAAGCGGTATAAGCTTCTAGCATTGTAAATTCTGGGTTATGAGTGGTATCGATTCCTTCATTACGGAAGACACGACCAATTTCATATACTTTTTCCATGCCACCGACAATTAAACGTTTTAAATGTAACTCTAGGGCAATGCGTAAGTATAAGTCCATATCTAATGCATTATGGTGTGTGATAAATGGACGAGCAGCAGCTCCTCCTGCTTCGTTATGCAAGACAGGCGTTTCTACTTCGACATAGCCATTGCCATCTAGATAACGACGGATTTCGCTAATAATTTGACTGCGTTTCATGAAACGATCAAAGCTTTCTTTGTTACTGATTAAATCCAAATAGCGTTGACGATAACGTTGTTCCACATTCGTTAATCCATGGTATTTATCTGGCAATGGACGCAAAGCTTTAGTTAATAACGTAATTGTTTGAGCTTTAACAGTAACTTCCCCCGTATTGGTTTTCATTATTTGACCTGTCACACCAAAGAAGTCGCCTAAGTCAGCATGTTTAAATAGTTCATAGGCTTCGTCTCCAACTTGGTCCTTCCGAACATAAATTTGAATTTGGCCTTCACGGTCTTGCAAATGGGCGAAACCAGCTTTTCCTTTACCACGTTTTGTCATCATACGTCCAGCAACGCTGACTTCTGTATTCATTTCACTAAGTTCTTCTTTTGTATGATTATCATATTGTTCATGAAGTTCTGCTGAATTATGAGTGCGATCGAAACGTTTACCGAAAGGATCAATCCCTTCTTCACGTAAAGCTTCCATTTTTTTCGCGGCGCACGAGCATTTGATCATTTAAATCCTCTAAATGCGCTTGTTGTTCTTCTGCCACTGTTGTTCCTCCATTCTTGATTTTAACCTATCCTAATAATGCCACAGTAATTCGAAAAAAAGCAAGCCGAATTTTACTTTCGGCTTGAATTTTTTATTCTTCTATAGTAGTTACAGCAACTTTGGAAATCTTCTCTACAAAGGCATCAAGTAAATCGACAACTGCTTGTTGTGTTTCAACTTGGTTAATCGCAACTTTCACTTTGGCTGCTCGCGAAATTCCTTTTAGATAGTAAGAAGCATGTTGGCGAAACTCACGGACCGCAATTTTTTCACCTTTTAAATCCACTAATCGTTGTAAATGAACTTTTGCAATGTTAATTTTTTCAGCTGGTGAAGGCTCAGGCATCAATTCGCCCGTTTCCAAGTATTCTTTCGTCCGTTGAATCATCCAAGGATTGCCCAAAGCAGCTCGACCAATCATCACACCATCCGCTCCAACATATTCTAACATGCGTTTAGCATCTTCAGGCGTTTTGACATCTCCATTTCCCATAAAAGGAATGGTTAAATGCTTTTTCACTTCCTTTAAAACGTCCCAGTTGGCTGTCCCTTCGTACATTTGGACACGTGTCCGACCATGCATAGCAATTGCCGAAGCGCCTGCTTGTTCGGCAGCCAAAGCGTTGTCTACAGCATATAGATGATCTTCATCCCAGCCTGTTCGCATTTTTACAGTGACAGGCAAAGAAACTGCCGAAGAGACTGCGTGAACCATCTCATGCACTTTATTCGGATCCAGCAACCATTTCGCACCAGCTTCAGCTTTAATTATTTTATTGACAGGGCAACCCATGTTAATATCAATAATCGCCGCTTGCGTATTTTCTTCCACAAACTTAGCAGCTTCCACTAATGTTTCTTTATCTCCACCAAAAATTTGTACACTTAAAGGATATTCTCGCTCATCAATATATAGCATTTCTAAGGTTTTTTTGTTTCTTAATTTAATTCCTTTGTCACTAATCATTTCACAAACGACTAATCCTGCGCCAAATTCTTTTACAGTCACACGAAAAGCGGCGTTACTAATACCCGCCATCGGAGCTACGACAACACGGTTGGGGATTTCAACGTCTCCAATTTTCCACATAGTCTTTCCTCCTACTTTTGTTTCGTATTGCGAATCGCTTCATCGCGAAGTTCAATTAATTCTTCTTCACTATAGTGATATTTATTGTTACAGAATTGACAAACTGCTTCTGCTCCATGATCTTCATCGATCATCGCATTTAATTCATCGATCCCAACAGCAATCAAAGCGGTCGCAAATTTTTCTTTGGAACAGTCACATTTAAATTGTACAGGCATTTTTTCTAAAATTTCTACTTCGTCTTCTCCCAACAAGCGATACAAGACTTGTTCAGGTGTTTCTCCATTTTCTAGTAATTGTGAAATTGGTGGCACTTCCGCTAGACGCTGTTCAATAAAATCAATGGTACTTTCATCGGCACCTGGCATTACTTGAATCATAAAACCACCGGCTGCTTTCACAGATTCATCCGTGTCCACCAATACACCTAAACCGATAGCTGAAGGAACTTGTTCAGAGACCGCCATAAAATATGTAAAGTCTTCACCGATTTCACCAGAAACAATAGGTGTTTGTCCAGAAAAGGTTTCTTTTAATCCTAAATCTTTAATGACTGTGAAAATCCCTTCGTTACCGACAGCGCCACGTACATCAATTTTACCTGTTGCATTCAACTTTAAGCTGACATGTGGATTTTTAATGTAGCCTTTTGTTTCTCCACGGCCATTACTATCGACAATAATAGCGCCAGCTGGGCCATTTCCTTGTACTTTTACAGTTAATTTATCGTCACCTTTTAAAGTCGCTCCTAGTAAAAGGGCTCCAATCAATGTGCGCCCTAACGCTGCGGTAGAAGAACTCCATGTATCATGTCTTCTTTGCGCTTCGCTAACAGTTTCAGTGGCACTGATGGCATATGCTCGAATTGAACCTTTATAACAAAGGGCTTTTACCAAATAATCTTCCATTCTTTTTCCTCTTCTCTTGGTGCTTTTTTGTCCATTAGTCAGATAATACTAGGAATCAGGTGTTTTTTCAACCAAATAATCTTCCTTCTATAGAATATCTTAATATTATAGAAGGTGCAGTATTCGTCAACTCGACAAATACTGCACCTTCTACTAATTGGTTATTTATAACGATCTTCGTAGTTATTGCGATCATATTCAGAATTGGAATCTGAATCTTTTTTCTCTTCAGATTGGACTTCTTTTTCTGTTTGTTCGCTTTCTACTTTGACTTCTTCTGCTTCATCATGTAATTCTTTTTTCGCTTCTTCAAAGTCTTGCTTTTCTTCAACTTGTTTTTGCGCTTCTTTTTCTTCTAAAGCACGTTTTGCTTCTTCGAATGTTTGCGCTTCTTTTTCACTAGGATAGTCGCTGTCAGTACCTTCAGGCATTTTACCTGTTTCAAATAATGATTTGATTGCTTTTGCATCTAATGTTTCATATTCTAATAGTTTTTCAGCGATTAGTTTATGTTGTTCACGGTGCGCTTCGATAATTTCATGCGCTTTCGTATGAGCATCCATTAAGATACGACGAACTTCCTGATCGATTTCAAACGCCACTTGTTCTGAGTAAGCTTTTGTTTGACCATAATCACGACCGACAAAGACTTGATGGTTTCCTTCATATTGAACAGGTCCTAATTTGTCGCTCATTCCATATTCAGTTACCATGCTACGGGCAATCCCTGTTGCTTGTTCAAAGTCATTTGAAGCCCCTGTTGATTGAACGCCAAAGATAATTTCTTCTGCTGTACGTCCACCAAGTAAGCCAACGATTTGTTCAAACATATCTTCTTTAGTCATTAAGAATTGATCTTCTTTTGGTAAAGCAATCATATAACCGCCTGCGCGACCACGAGGGATAATTGTTACTTTATGGACAACACGGGCACGGCTTAAGACTAAACCAACGATTGTGTGTCCCGCTTCATGGTAAGCCACCATTTCGCGTTCTTTTTTATTAATCACGCGATCTTTTTTAGCTGGACCAGCAATTACGCGGTCTTCGGCTTCATCCACATCAGAAGCATCAATTTTTTTCTTGTTACGACGAGCGGCAACTAAGGCTGCTTCGTTTAAGACATTTTCTAAATCAGCACCAGCAAAACCTGGTGTTTGTTGTGCAACAACTTTCAAATCAACGTCATCAGCTAACGGTTTGTTTTTCGCATGAACACGTAAAATCGCTTCACGACCTTTGACATCTGGACGTCCTACCAAGATTTGGCGGTCAAAACGACCTGGACGTAACAACGCTGGGTCTAACACGTCTGAACGGTTCGTTGCAGCAATTACGATAACTCCTTCATTGCCATCAAAACCATCCATCTCAACTAATAATTGGTTAAGGGTTTGTTCACGTTCGTCGTGTCCGCCACCCATACCAGCACCACGTTGACGACCAACTGCATCGATTTCATCGATAAAGATAATCGCAGGTGCGTTTTTCTTCGCTGTTTCAAATAAATCCCGGACACGGCTAGCACCGACCCCGACAAACATTTCAACGAAATCTGAACCTGAGATTGAGTAAAATGGCACACCTGCTTCACCTGCTACAGCTTTAGCAAGTAACGTTTTACCAGTCCCTGGAGGTCCCTCTAATAGTACGCCCGCAGGAATCCGTGCGCCTAATTCAGCGAAACGACGTGGATCTTTTAAGAATTCCACTACTTCAACTAATTCTTGTTTTTCTTCTTCCGCACCAGCTACATCTGAGAAGCGGACACGGTTAGCTTTTTATCGGCTTCTTTGGCTTTTGATTTACCGAAGTTCATCACACGGCCACCGCCGCCACCGCCACCGCCTTGTTGGCTCATCATCATGTAGAAGAAGAAGAAAATAATCACTAATGGTAAGAAACTAAACAACAATGACAACCAAGCGCCACTTGTTGATTGTTCTTTGACAACTAGCTTCACCTTGTTATTTTGTGCCGCATCTTGAATGCCAGCTAAGGTTGTATCACTAGGTAAAACGGTTGTTGTGAAGCCTTTTGACGACGCTTGCGTTGAGCCCCACAATGACAGACCACCTGTGTCTTTCACTTCTTGTTTTTCTTTATACTGACCTTCAATCCGGTAAACCCCATTGGTTGGTTGAATGGTCATGTCTTTGACTTTTCCGTCTTCCAATTGTTGTTGGAAGGTTGAGTAATCGATGTCTGGCGATTGTTGGTTGTTATTTCCAAAAATGAAATAGACAACCATGACCATGGCAAGTACTACTAAGACGTAGTATAAACCATTTTTCATGCCATTATTCTTTTTGTTCATGCCTGTCCTCCTTATGCTCATCATTACAATTCATGTTATTCTTTTATCAATCCTGACCTTTACATTGTAACACAATTAATTCCTTGATAGATATTAATTTGATTCGTAAACTTCAGGTTTTAAAACGCCAATATAAGGCAAGTTGCGGTACGTTTCTGCATAGTCTAATCCGTAACCGACCACAAACTCATTGGGCACATCAAACCCTACGTAGTCAGCTTTAATGTCTACCACACGGCCTTCTGGTTTATCTAATAAGGTAACAATTTTCACAGATGCAGCTTTACGGTATCTAAACAAATCTACTAAATACGCTAATGTACGACCACTATCGATGATATCTTCTACGATTAAAATATGTCTACCTTCGACATTTGTGTCCAAGTCTTTGACAATTTTTACTTCGCCTGAAGAAACTGTCGCGTTGCCGTAGCTAGATACATCCATAAAGTCCAATTCTAAATAAGTATTGATTTCACGAGTCAAATCAGCCATAAATGGTACTGCACCTTTTAAAATACCGACCACTAAAGGATTTTTCCCTTGATATTCTTCTGTCAGTTGCTTGCCAAGCTCTGCAGACTTCGCAAGAATTTCTTCTTTGGAGATTAGGACTTTCTCAATATCTTTTTCTATCATAGTGCGCTCCTTTCAGCATTACTCCTTTGTCTTAAAAAGGAGTCTGTAGTGTATTTTATCAGTTTCTAAAGGAATACTCAAATAGGAATTTGCAAATTTTGGTACCCAAATGATTTCCTCTTGCTCATCCGTAATGACCCAAGCACTCTCTCTCGCTTCATTTGGCACTTTTTGATCAATAAAAACTCTGCTTAATTTTTTCGTAAACCCTGGTTTTAATGTAATCCGATCACCACTTTGGCGATGACGAACGGTCAAAGGTGTGGCTGTGGTCAACGGGATCGCTAACAACTGACCCGTCCACTGATTAATCTCTTCAGGAAGAGGAAACGGTTTGTCTGTCGCAATTAATCCTAGCCACTCGGTTTCCGATAAATAAATCCCCGCGCCAGGTACTAATAAATGTGTAACTTCTTCTCGCAGTGCAACCTGTTTTTGTTCTAAGCACAGCCAATCATAACTTTTAGCTAGTTGCCATTGCTGTTCTAACATAACCGAGCCTTGCGGTTGGCGTTCATCATTCAAAACTTTTAAAATTTGTGTCATCTGGCGTTGGTTTAACGAAACCCCTAACGGCACTAATGTTTTTTGGAAAAACGCGGTTAAAAAGAAGTGCTGGTACGCAGGCGTTTCTTTTAATAATCTCTTCAAAGGAATGCGCCATCCTTGTTTGGTCGGTTCTACGGCTTCAGATAATTGAGGCTCAATTTGTTCTTGAATAAATTCTTGGGCAAAACGTTGTTCATTACTAAAAGAAGCAATCTGATCTAAGAATTGCGGATTTTCCTGCTTTAATAGCGGCAAAACCTGATTACGGAGCCGATTTCTCAAATATTCATTGGTTTGGTTCGTTTCGTCCTCAAAATAAACGAATGCTTGGCGCTGTGCAAATTGATACAATTCTTCTTTTGGATAAATAAGTAACGGACGAATCAATTCCCCTGTCGCAAAAGGACGTCTCTCTTTAATGCCTGCGGAATGGGAAAAATTAGTTCCTCGAATCAGTTTCATTAAAATCGTCTCCGCTTGATCGTCTAGATGATGTGCCGTCATTAAGACCGCCGCACCTTCAATTTCCATGACTTCTTTAAAAAATTCATAACGAAATGTGCGCGCTTTTGCTTCTAAATTCCGTTGCTTTTCAGGGTCTTCCCAACGCGTTTCATAATACGTCAGCTCTCGCTGCTGACAATAGGTAGCGAGATATTGCGCTTCCTGTGCCGACGCTTCTCGCAATTGATGATTGACGTGTGCAATAACCAATTGTAATTGTTCTTTTTCTGCCACCTGTTCCATTAACGTCAAAAGGGCCATGGAGTCTACACCACCAGAAACGGCGACCACGATTGTTTGATGCGGTTGCCAAAATCCTTGTTCTTTTCCTCGTTTATAAAACTGCCAAAACATTGTTCGCCCTTCTTTCTTCCTTAGAATAAAAGAGGAACCGAGAAATAACCCATTCGTTATCCCCAGTCCCCCTATTTGTTTGTGCTTAGCCGCGACGTCCGCCACGTCCGCCACGTTTGCCTTCAGTATTACGTTTTAATGAAGATAAACGGTCATCACTATCTTTCAAGAAAGAGCTCATCAATGAGTCAAAATCTTGTTTATTGTTATTGTTATTTGCTTGTGGTTTATTGAAAGGCTTTTTGCCCCCTGCGCGTGGATTACGGTCACGATTCTCATAATTGTTTTCACGACGTTGAAATTCACGTTTTGGTTGTTGCCCTTCTGCTGGCTCTTGTGCTTTACGGATCGATAAGCCAATTTTGCCGTCGTCACCAACTGAGGTTACTTTCACTGTTACTTCGTCACCTACTGTTAATACATCATGAATATCTTTAACGAATCCATTAGACACTTCACTGATGTGTACTAACCCAGTTTTTCCTTCTCCTAAATCAATAAATGCACCAAAGTTAGTAATCCCTGACACTTTTCCTGGCAATTTAGCTCCTACTTCGATTGACATAAAAAAATTTGTTCCTCCTATTTTTTCCCTAATTATAATTGCAGTTTATTCAGCTGAAGACTTAGTTGTTTCAGTTGAAGACTGTGATTGACTATTTTTTTCTGAACTGCTCTTGCTTTCTTCCGCTCCAGAAGTCTGTGTTTTTTTCATTTGTTCTGGTGTGGGATAAATCTGTTCGCCTTCTTTTGAGAGAAGGAAACGGCTACGTGCTAATTTTGCCACATAATCATCATCTTTTAACAAAGCAACGTCTTTTTTAGATCCTTGACCTTCTTATCAACTGCTACGGATTCAGCAATTGCATCTGCTCGTTCTTGTTTGAAAGCACCTAAGCGATGATAATCTTTCATCAATTGGATGCCAGAAAAGGCAAAAATAATGAAGGCCACGAGAAAAATCGCTGCCAAGCGTCTGCGTCTAAAAATCAATTGTTTCTGTTGTTTTTGGAATTCGACATACTGTTCTTTCGTGTAGTCATTTTCCAATGCCGCAACTTTCTTCGAGTTTTTTTCATTCTTTCCCATCGTCTCGCTCCACTCGCTTTGGATTGTCCGTTTTATTATACCAACATCTAAGAACCTTGTCTAATGTTAATTTCAGAGAAGTTAAAGAAAATCAAGCTTTTTTCTAAAATATTCTTTGCTTTTGAAATAACAGCGGTTGATTTATTAATTTTTTTCAAAAGCGGCGCGTCTGTTTCATTAAAACGCTGAAAGGATGAAGCGCTTGGAATATTCATCTTTTCAATGAACTTGCCAAGCGCTCCATCCTCACCTGCTTATTCTTCAGAGACACGTGTTTCTGATTTTATTTCATACATTTTTGTGGCATCTTCTTTTTTCGTAGAGTCATTTAGTTGCAGGACTTCTACTTCTAAAATTCTGTTCCCAAATTGAATTTTGACAAGGTCACCAATCTTCACAGTACTAGAAGATTTGGCTAAGACTCCGTTGATTTGAATCCGACCTTTATCAGCGACTTCTTTGGCAACTGTTCTTCTTTTAATAATGCGAGAAACTTTTAAAAATTTATCTAACCGCATCACATTCACCTCTTTTATTTTTTTTGTCTCATCCGTAAAATTTTTGCGCCATACGGTAAACTTAACCATTCACGTATCGTAAATAATTCTAACTTAATGATGGTGCTAATAAAAACTGTACCACCCACTGCAACACCTACAACTGTAACGAAAAACGCTTGACTTCGGTGATGCACACCTTGGAACAAGATGGAGATAATTCCTTGATAGACCAGTAATGACAGCATCATGATTGCTAAACTAAGCAACAGTTTTTTCAAAAAGTTTCGTTCTCGAACAAAACAATTAATCGCTGCATCCGATTGTCGGACTAAAACGAATAACGTCGCTAGTAACCCAAGGATGGTAGACCAACTAGCACCTAATGTTCCCCAACGAATGGTGAAAAAGCCCGTTGTCAGTAATTTCACTAATAAGCCCACACCAGCTGCCACTAAAGGACCTTTAAAACGATTGCGACTTTGTTCAATACTTTGGTAGGCCTGAATAATGGCCATAAAAGCGATGGATAAAACATACACCCCTAAAACATCGTTGCCTTTATAATCTTTAAAAAGCGTAAAGTTCATGTACGGCAATAACATCATTAGACCAATCGAAGCCGCCGATGCCAAGGTTGTGGTAAGGCGCAAAAAGATTTTTGCAACTTGTAAAAATTGTTGACGGTCTTTTTTCATAAAATATTTTGTCAAACCTGGTAAAAAGGTCGAGCTTAAAGCTAAAGCAATTACCAATCCTAATTGAACTAGTGGTTGTCCTCTATCATAAACCCCTTTGTCCACTTTCGCAGCTAAATCAGAGAGCCCGAAAAGCATGAGGGCATTTTTTACTTTAAAGGAATCAATTAATTGAAATAGAATCAGAAAAGCACTATATAAAGAGACCAAACCACCCTCAATCATTAAACGTTTAAATAGTCCTGTGGTTTGAGGCATAATCTTCCATTGATGCAAGTATTCCGTACTTCCACTAAGAATTTTTCGATTGTAGTACCATAAGACAAGTACCGCTAAGATACCGCCAGCCAACGCACCACTCATGGCCACCGTCCCCGTTTGGTAAATGGAGCCACCAAAGTAATGATAGGACAACGCAGCTACTAGAATAACCCCGACACGCACAAACTGTTCCATCACCTGTGAAATACCACTAGGCACCATCAACAAATGACCTTGAAAATTCCCACGATAGAAAGAAAGAATTGGAACGAGTAAAAAGGTAAAGGAAACAACTTCCATTAATGGTTGGAGTGCAGCATCCCCCATACTAATAGCAATTTCTTGACTACCAAAGAAAAAGAAGGCCCAACAAGCAATCGCTAACCATAACACATAGGGATATAGTTGGCGCAACACTTGTTTTTGACTCCGAATATCTGGTTGTTCAGCAACAATTTTGGAAATAAATTGCGGTAAGCCTGACAATGCTAATGTCATCGCAATCCCATAGATTGGATAAACTTGCTGATACACGTAAAATCCTTCATCCCCTACAAAGTTCTGAAAAGGAACGCGATAAAACGCACTCAACACTTTTGCAATGAAGGAAGCAATGGTTAACACAACGGCACCTTGCATCATTCGTTGCATTTCTTTTTGTGCCATCTTCTAGGCCTCCTTTTAAAGGGAATCCGTTTCTTGCGAATGTTTGTATTTTTCTTGTCGCAATGCGGTTGTAAAAGTAGCAATTTCTTGAATCCAAACAGCTTCTTTACAATCTTTCGGCAACTTCAAGGAAATAGTCATTTGTTCTTTCTCAACTGCTAGATCCGCTTTTAAGCTGGTTGCCGATAACGCTTCAAACAACTGCTCCACAGAGTATGTTTTTGTGCCAATTTTACTTAACACAAACTTGACTTTTCGGTCGCGTTTACGAATACTTTCTAACAAGGCACGGTCGCCATCCATTTTGATACGGCCAGTGGTTAATAAATGCGCCACTTCGTCAGGATACTCTCCAAAGCGGTCTAACAAGTCCGCTTCTAATTCTTCGTACATATCCATATTTTCTAATTGACGAATCCGTTTATAAATTTCAATTTTTTGTCGTTCGTCTGTAATGTACGTTCCTGGAATATAAGCATCAATGCCCAAATCAATTTCAACAGACGTTTTTTGGTCTTGGATATTTTTTCCTTGTTTACGAGCAACTGCCTCAGATAACATCTGTGAGTACATATCAAACCCAACCGAATCAATGAAGCCATGTTGTTGGGCACCAAGAAGGTTTCCGGCCCCTCGAATGGAAAGGTCACGCATCGCAATTTTGAACCCAGAACCTAATTCCGTAAAGTCTTTAATTGCTTCTAAACGTTTCTCGCTAACTTCGTTTAGGATTTTTTGCTGTTCGTACATAAAATAAGCATAGGCCACTCGATTGCTACGCCCCACACGACCACGTAATTGATACAACGTAGATAAGCCCATGTAGTCCGCATTTTCTACAAACAAGGTATTAGCATTAGGAATATCTACTCCTGTTTCAATAATCGTTGTAGTGACTAATATATCATATTGTCCTTCAATAAAATCAAACAAAGTATTCTCCAGTTGTACTTCTGTCATTTGCCCATGTGCATACGCAATTCGTGCGTCTGGAACTAGTGCTTGTAACTCTTCAACTTTTCGTTCAATCGTATCTACTCGATTGTATAAATAAAAGACTTGACCATCTCGGGCCATTTCTCGCTCAATCGCTTCCCGAATCGCCCCAGGATTATTTTCCATGACATACGTTTGGATCGGATAACGATTCTCTGGTGGGGTTTCGATGACAGATAAATCACGGACACCTAACATCGACATATGAAGGGTCCTTGGGATTGGCGTTGCTGTTAACGTCAAGACATCCACTTGTGAACGCAATTGTTTTAGTCGTTCTTTATGTTTCACTCCAAACCGTTGTTCCTCATCAATAATCAACAAGCCTAAATCACTAAAATTAATATCTTGCGACAATAAACGATGGGTACCAATCACAATATCTACTTGGCCATGTTTAATTTTTTCAATTGTTTCATTTTGCTGTTTTTTCGTGCGGAAACGACTTAATAAACCAATTTCTACAGGAAAGCCCTCAAACCGCTCTTGAATCGTTTCGTAATGTTGTTGCGCTAAAATAGTTGTTGGCACTAAAAAGGCAACCTGTTTATTGTTGCTAACAGCTTTGAAAGCCGCTCGTAAAGCCACTTCTGTTTTACCAAACCCTACATCGCCAACTAACAAACGATCCATTGGTCGAGATTTTTCCATGTCGTGTTTAATTTCGGCAGCACTACGTAATTGATCATCTGTTTCAGAATACGGAAAAGCCTCTTCAAATTCTTTTTGATACGCATCATCTGGCGGAAAAGCATAGCCTTTTTCCGACTCTCTTGTCGCATAAAGTAAGATTAAATCATCCGCGATATCTTCAATTTTCGAAGCAACTTTTCGTTTAGTTTTCGTCCATTCACTGCCGCCTAGCTTGTTAATTTTCGGCGTTTTAGACTCGGAAGCAACGAACTTTTGAATCAAGTTCAATTGTGTTACTGGAATAAATAACTTGTCATCATTTTGGTACAAGATAGTCATGTAATCTTGATGAACCCCATCAACTTCTAAGGTTTCCATACCAATATATTTACCAATCCCGTGATTCGCATGAACGACATAATCGCCCGTTTTTAAGTCGCTATAACTTTTCAAACGTTCCGCATTAGAGATTGTTTGACGACGTGCCCGTTTTTTGGTCGTTGTATGAAAAATTTCTTTTTCCGTAATCGCCACGAGCTTGTTTTTAGGTAATTCAAACCCTGTTTGTAATGCCCCTTGGACAATTTGGACATGCCCATCTAACAACTGATCCCAATTGCTTACTACGCTAGGTATGTCAAAGTCCTGAAATAGCTCTTCGACTTTTTGAATCCGTTCTTTCGTAGGAACAAAAACAACGACCGTTTGGTTTTGCTTTTGCCAACGGTCCACTTCCGCTTTTAGCAACGGCATTTGACCGAAGAATTGTTGCATTGAACGATATTGGAAATTATGGACTTCTTGGAAACGAAGATTCCCCATTCCTTTTTGAAAAAGTGAAAAGAAGGTCGTATTTCGTGCAGTTTTTCGCAATTGATCATGAAAGTCTACGCCAAAAGTTTGTTCAGAAAACACGCGCATTTCTTCAATTTTCAGGGTTTGCCATTCCGCTTCCTCTCTAGCGATTTCTCGCTCCGTTTCCATCATACGAGAATAATCATCCACAAAAAGCAAACTATTTTCTGGTAAATAATCTAACAGCGTAGTTTTTTGTTGGTACAGAAAATCTGTATAATAGTGAGCATTTTCTGTAGGAATCCCTTGTTCCCAAGAAGACAGCAACTGACCAAAATATTCTTCTAAAAAATCGGTCTCCGTTTGATCTTTAGCTGTCGCTAAACGTTTTTCTAGAGCATCTTGTAACCTCGTCATGCCATGATTCATATCTGCCTTTGAGAATACTAAATCAGTCATTGGTGAAATCGTTACTTCTTCAAGATTTTCTAATGAGCGTTGAGTATCTGCTTCAAAATAACGGATTGAGTCAATTTCAACATCAAACAGTTCCACCCGAACAGGGTATTCGGCATTTAGCGGATAGACATCAACAATGCTTCCGCGAATACTAAATTCGCCGGGCTTTCCGACCATCGATTGGCGTTCATAGCCCATTAACACTAAGCGTTGCGCGAGGATTTCAGGTTCTACTTCCGTCCCGATTTCCCAATGAAGTTGCGCATTTTGCCACGTTTCTTTCGTTGGCAAATATTTTCGTAGTCCAGCTACTGGTACGACCACGATTCCTGCATTCGCTGTCATCAGGAAATTTAACGCACTCACTCGATCTGCGCGCGCTTCTGGTGAAGAAAAGGCCATTTCGGCGGATAACACTTCATCTACTGGAAATAGATGAACTTGTTCTGAAGGTAAAATATTTAAAAAATCATCTACTAATTGATTGGCATAGTATAGGTTTGGGACCGCAATAACAATTTTTTGATGCGTCTTTTGTAAAGCGCCTGCCATCAGTAATGTTTTAGCAGAGCCTGATAACCCAGTAATTAGTTGGCGCGTTCCTGTTGTCATTAGTTGACTGCGCCATGATTTAGCAATTTCTGTTTGGCTAATTCGTTCGATAATATTCAAACAAGGGCCCTCCTTTCTGCTATTTTCCATTAAATTGATTCATTGTTTCAACAAACGTATGTCCTTCGCATGCATATAAAGCGGCATCGGCTGCTTTTTTTACAGCAAGTAACATCTCTCCGTGTGTTTCTTTGGGAAAAGTACTTAGTACATGGTGGATAACTGTATCATTTTTTGAGGGCCGACCAATGCCAATTTTAATTCTAGGAAAGACATTTGTGCCTAAATGGGCAATCAGACTTTTTATCCCATTGTGGCCGCCAGCACTACCTTTTTGCCGTAAACGAATTTTACCGACCTCTAAGTCTAAGTCATCATAAATAACAATCAAGTCTTCCTCATCTACCCCAAAGTAGGTCAACAACGGACCAACAGAGCGACCTGATTCATTCATAAATGTTAATGGTTTCACTAACAATACTTTCTCAGTCCCTATAAAAAACTCTGCAATATCTGCTTCAAAATTACTATTATTAAACGAAACATTTTGCCGATACGCAATTTCATCTAGCGTAATAAAGCCAATGTTGTGTTTTGTTTCTTTGTATTTACTACCGGGATTTCCCAGTCCTACGATTACTTTCATCTTTCATTCTCCTTGGATTATAAGCTTGCCAACACAAAATGGCTGGGAAGCGTATGCGCTACCCAGTTTTATTCATTATACCATAGAAATAAAAAAACTCGCAGTCTTTGAAGATTAAGAAAGATGTAAAAAAATTTTTTAGAAATTTAAATATGCGCAAGATAGTGAAATTACGCACATGTAAGAGCTACCATTTTGAAACAGGTCTGAAAACTGTATCATTTTTACAATCAAAGTTCGTGACATTTTTTACAAACCATGTTACTATCACTTTAGCAACAGGAAATAAAAACTCGTTGCTCACGAAAAAGAATGTAGAGGAAGGAATGGTACACATGACTGCAGCCGCAGGGAATAAAGATCACCAAAAAGTAATTTTAGTCGGGGACGGTGCCGTAGGTTCTAGCTATGCCTTTGCTTTAGTAACTCAGAATATTGCTCAAGAAGTTGGGATTATTGATATTAATGTACCAAAAACTGAAGGAGACGCGTTGGACTTATCTCACGCATTAGCATTTACTTCTCCTAAAAAAATCTATGCTGCTACTTATGACGATTGCCATGATGCAGACTTAGTTGTCTTAACAGCTGGTGCGCCTCAAAAACCAGGCGAAACTCGTTTAGACTTAGTTCATAAAAACTTGAAAATTAATAAAGAAATCGTTACAACAATTGTTGATTCTGGTTTCAACGGTATCTTCTTAGTTGCCGCAAACCCAGTTGATATTTTGACTTATTCAACTTGGAAATTCTCTGGCTTCCCGAAAGAACGAGTAATCGGTTCAGGAACTTCACTAGATTCTGCTCGTTTCCGTCAAGCAATTGCCGAATTAGTTGATGTTGATGCACGAAATGTCCATGCCTACATCTTAGGGGAACACGGAGATACAGAATTCCCAGTTTGGTCACATGCGAATGTCGCTGGCTTACAAATTTACGAATGGGTGAAAAATAATCCTGACGTCGATGAAGAAGCAATGGTTAATTTATTCTTCAACGTACGCGACGCTGCTTACACAATCATCGAGAAAAAAGGAGCTACTTTCTATGGAATCGCGGTTGCACTAGCGCGTATCACTAAAGCTATCCTAAACGATGAAAACTCTGTGTTACCATTATCTGTTTATTTAGAAGGTGAATATGGTCAAAACGATATTTATATCGGTGCACCAGCGATCATCAACCGCCAAGGCGTTAAACAAGTCATTGAAATTCCATTAACAGATGCTGAACAAGAAAAAATGGAAGCTTCTGCTTCTGCATTAAAAGAAGTTATTGAAACAGCTTTTGCTAAATTTGAAGCAGAAGAAGCAAAATAACTCCTTCTATAATAGTCGAAAATTAAAAACAACCAAGAGTGACCACTATTGTTACTCCGCTTTAAAGCCTGGTACAAAAATCCAAAGTGATTTTTGCACCAGGCTTTACTTTTAATCTGTTTTACTTTACTCATCACTCAACTTTTTCAAAAAATTATTGTTTTGTTTAGCTCGAAAAATAACAATAACCAAAAATAAGTTTATTATCTAAAATTCACTACACTACTTAATACAGTCCGTCTGCTTCTTCTTTTGTCACAATGTAAATATTTTTCATTTGCGTATAAGCATCTAGCATTGATTTATGCGTTTCTCGACCAATTCCTGATTTTTTATAACCGCCAAATGGCGCGCCCGCAGGCAATTGATTGTATGTGTTGACCCACATCCGACCTGTCCGTACACCACGAGCAACCCGTAATGCCACATTGATATCTTGAGAAAAGACGGCACCACCTAGACCATATTCAGAATCATTAGCTAAACGAATGACTTCTTCTTCCGTTTCAAATTTAATCACTGTTGCAACAGGACCAAAGATTTCTTCTTGGGCCACGCACATTGTATTCGTGCCGTTCGCTAATAACGTAGGTGCTAAAAACGCCCCCTTGTCTAGCCCATTTTCTGTTAAACGTTGCCCACCAGTAATCAGTGTAGCTCCTTCCTTCACACCAATTTCGACATATTTTAAAATTTCTTCCAATTGATGCTCATTGATCTGAGCGCCCATTTCAACATCTTTTTCCCACGGGAAACCAACGTTCACTTGTTCAAACTTTTCCTTTAAAGCTTCTACAAATTGATCATAAATACCTGACTGAACGAACACACGAGACCCAGCACAACAAACTTGCCCTTGATTGAATAAAATCCCTAACTGCACGCCTTCTAATGCACGTTCCCAATTGGCATCTTCAAAAATAATGTTGGCTGATTTTCCGCCAAGTTCTAAAGTGGCTGGAATTAGGCGGTCGGCCGCAGCTTTAGCGACAGTGTACCCCACCTCTGTTGAACCTGTAAAAGCTAGCTTATCAAACCCTGGATGTGCCAACATATAATTTCCTGAATCAGAACCACGACCGGTGATTAAATTCACTACTCCTTTCGGCAAGACTTGATCAAAAATTTTAAACAATTCCAACAGACTTAATGATGTGCTCGAGGACGGATGAATCACAACCGTATTACCTGCTGCCAACGCTGGTGCTAATTTCCAAGCACCCATTAATAAGGGGAAATTCCACGGAATAATTTGACCCACAACACCAATGGGTTCTTTCACAACAATGGATAACGTATCCTTATCAAATTCTTTGACAGACCCTTCTTCTCCACGAATCACACTAGCAAAATACCGAAAATGGTCTGCACTGGCAGGGACATCAATCGATTGCGTTTCCCGAAGCGGTTTTCCATTATCTAAAGTCTCCACCATAGCCAAATGTTCTTGATTTTCTTCAATCAAATCAGCAATTTTCAACAAAAGATTGCTTCTTGTTACAACGTCAACATCTTTCCATATCTGAAACGCTTCTTGGGCTGCTTCTACAGCTCGATCCACATCTGCATTTGTGGCATCAACAAATTCTGCTAATTTTTCGCCATTACTAGGATTGTAACTAGCAATCATTTTGTTACCACTACCTGTTGTCCACTCTCCATTAATATACAATTGATAGCTACTGGCAACTACTTGATTTATTTCTTTTTTACTCATTTACCCACCTCTTTTTTATTTTTGTATCCGCTTACAATTATAAGACATCTTCCACCTAAAAGTAAATGATTATACCTAAAAAAAATATAGCTCTCAGCGACTGTTGCTAACTCATCCCGACCTGAAGCCTCCTGGCAATATCTGAATGTATTAAACTTTATTGGAGAGAACTTTTGCCACAAAAAAAAGCTAGCACTGAAGAATTAAAATTGCTTCTTCAGTGCTAGCTTTGATTTTTCCAACTCATTCGTTCTTATTGACAAAGAGCTGATTTTTTTATTTATCTTTTGGAACGATATAGTTCATTAAATGTGTTTCATCGGCTGAGATTGTACGTGTCGAAACAACGTTTAATCCCTTCACGTTCATTTCAGAAATTAAGATGCTACCATCTTTAAAGACTTTTTCCACAAATGCGACATGACCATAAGTATTGTCTGCGCCTAAAACGCCAGCTGGGAAGGAAACCGCTGCGCCTGCTTTTGGTGTACGACTTACTTTGTACCCGCGTGCACGACCTGTTTCGCCCCAATCTTGACCATTCCCCATTGTTAAGTCCACACGTTTACCTAATTGCGTAATACGGTTGTAGACATATTGTGTACAGTTGCCCCAAGCATAACTATTAAAGGTGTCATAGTTTTTGCCATTGTAGGCTGGGAAATTTGATTCCATTGGTTCAACGGTTGCTTTTTCTTTATCATAATAAGTTAAATCGTATGTTTTAATTAACGCATTTAATTTCTTATGGTAATCTTTGTCCGTTGCGTATTTTCCTGTTAGGAAACGTGTCGCTTCTTTATATGATTTGGCTTCCGTTTTCCAGACACCATGATAGAAATCTTTATTGGAATCTAAACCATTTTTCAATAATTTCGCATAATCTTCCATTGATTCTTTATACGTTGGATATTGACGGAATTTTGCTTCTACTGTGTATAGGTTACCGAAACCATTGTCTTCATAGGTAATAAAAGAAACAGATTGACCTTTGTAATCGCCTTTAATACCAAACAAATTGTAGTTTGGTTTCTGGCTTAATTTACTATTGCCGCTGCCACTTTCTAAAATTGCTTGAGCAATCATCACACTAGCATATAAGTTTTTGTCCTTGGCCACTTTCCGAGCAGATTCACCGATTTCTTGAATAAACTCTTCTGTCTTCTTCGTTTTGCTGACCGTAAACGCCTCATCGTCTTCCACTAACCCAACCGTTTCATTTGTAACTGGTGGGACTATTTCGGGCTGCGGTGTTGACGCTGTTGGTTGTTCTACTGGCTTTTCAGCTGGCGCTGTTGGTGTCACTGGTTTCGCCGGCTGTTTTGATTCAGAAGTACTCGTGCCAGGTTTTGGCTGTTCTTTAGAAGAACTTGGTGTGGTCGTCGGCGTGGTACTTGATTCAGTTGTACTTGTTGACGTAGAATCTGTGGTTGACTCTGTTGTACTCGTTGAGGTGGAGTCAGTAGTCGATTCTGTCGTACTTGTGGATGTTGAATCCGTTGTGGAATCGGTCGTTTCGGTTCCTGACGTTTCCGTGGACTCCGTGGTTGCAGATTCACTTGATTCGGTTGAACTTTCTGTTTCAGTTGTTGTTTCTTCTGTCGCTTCTGTTGTTTCACTAGTCGCTGTCATTTCAGTGGCTTCAGCAGTTGTTGCTTCTGCGGTTGTTTCTGCAACAGAACTATTTTCAGCTACCAAGTTATTACCTTCTGCAAATGCGCCTACTGGCATTGATGAACCTAAAAGTAACAAGGTAGAGAACAGGGCAAATTGTTTTTTCATACTCATTCTCCTTTTTTATTTTTCTCCATTTATTTTTATGTACCAACATAATAATTGACATAGTTATTGTTTAAATGGCTCCTTTTTTAATAGTATACTGTTTCATAAAAAATTTCTAGCAAAAAGTTAAAAAAATAGAAGAAAATTCACAAATTCTTCTATCTTTTTTTGGTAATTTTCTAAGAAAAAAAAGAAAGGGCTTGAACAAACATCAACGTCCTCTCTTTTTCTCGTTATCCTTCAAACAAAATACTTTTTTTTCGAAGTGCCTCTTTGATTTCTTGGAAAGTTTCTTCGTCTGCACAGCGAATAGTATGCAGATGGACGCCTCCTGTTAAAACTGATAGTAATGTAGCATGCTCTTTTTGATACTTGTCCATAAATTTATCAATATCTTTCTCTGATTGAATGCGCAAACTGCCGATTAATTCCCCATAAAGCGGATGTGCAATACTCACATCTACCACTTCTCCACCTTTGGCAACAATGACTGACAATTCTTCTCTCGTTTGTTCAGGTGTATGTTGACAAGCAATTTTCCGTTCAATTCCTTCTAAAGGTTGTTCCAACATATACCCTCGAGCTGTTGCGACAATTTCGACCCCTGTCGCCCGTAATAGAGCGACATCTCCTACAATAATTTGTCTGCTGACATCAAAAGCTTTTGCAAAACGAGTGGCACTAATTGGCTTTTCGGTCTCTCTTAATCTTTTAACAATCTCTCTTCTTCTGATTTCTCCATCCACGACCTTCGCCTCACTCTCCTAAATGTTTTTCTTGGAAACGTTTAGAGGCGTCCATAATTCCCTGGAAAGTCTCAGATAATGTTTCTTCATACTCGGCATTTTCAACATGATTCAGAATAGTTTCTAATACTTGTTGTTCTCTTTCAGAATCAAAAACCGCATGACCTGCTTTCTTTTTCACTGCAGCAATCTCTGCGACGACGTCCATCCGCTGTTCTAATAAACGGACCAGTTCCTTATCGATTTGGTTAATCTTTGCTCGTTGTTGTTCTAAAGAAGTTGTTGGGGCGTCATCTTCAGTCAATTCTTTAATTATCCGTGCTGGATTACCTGCGATCACACAGTTTTCTGGGAACGATTTGGTCACAACAGCGCCTGCTGCTACCACTACATTATCACCTAATGTTACGCCAGGAAGGACAATCGCTCCACCGCCAATCCAAACATTGTTGCCAATGATAATTCGTTTCCCTGATTCCATTCCGCTATTACGCTTGGCTGCTTGTAATGGATGCTCGGCTGTATAAAGTTGCACATTGGGTCCAAACATACAGTTATCGCCAATTTCGATTGGACAAACATCTAAAAAAACGTTATTAAAATTGGCATAGAAATTTTTTCCCACAGAAATGTTGTAGCCATAATCAAATTGAATCATCGGTTCGATGTACGTCCCGACACCCACTTTTCCAAACGTTTCTTCTATTAATTGACGACGAATATAAGTGTCTGGTTGTTGGTTAATTAACGCCATTTGTTCACGGGCTTTTTTGCGATCAGCCACTAATTCAGGATCTGAGGCAAAATATAGTGCACCTGCGATCATTTTTTCTTTTTCTGATTTAAATTCTTCCATTCCGTTACTCCTTTATCGTTAATTCTGCAAATATCGTTTCGGCTTTCGCTTCTAAAAAATAATAAGGTTGTTGTAAAAATAGCGGCGTTTGATTAATGGCTAAAATAGTTGCCGTTGGTTGTTTATAATGAATCAAATCGCAAAATGGATGCACTTGAAAACTCGTGCCGACAATCACGATTAAGTCGGCAGAAGCAACGGCCTGAATGGCTTTTTCGATTGCCTCTTCGGATAGGCCTTCTTCATACAAAGTAATAGCTGGACGGATTTGTCCATGACAATCAGCGTGCCGATCACTAAGCAAATAGTCTTGCCAAGGAACCGTTGCACCACAAGTTTGGCAATAACATTCATATAAATTACCATGAAAGTCCACCACTTCTTGGCTACCTGCTTTTCGATGAAGCCCATCAATATTTTGTGAAACAATTTTTCCCCGTTTCATTTGCTCTAATTGGGCCATTTTCTGGTGAATGATATTAGGTTGTGCGTCTGGATGATAGAGCGTTTTAACGAATTGATAAAACTTTTCTGGCTCTGTTTTTAAGCAAGTCCGGCTCAATAAGTATTCCGGTTGCTGGATTCCTTGATAGACACCTTTTAAGGAACGATAATCTGGCACACCTGAGGCTGTCGAGATACCCGCACCTGTTAAAAATGTGATTTTTTGTTGGGTTGCCAACCAATGAATTGCCTCAGCTTGCGTGATATCTTGCATATCGATTCAGCTCCTAATCTTCTATATTATAACGTATTTTAACATTAGCACCAAAAGTTTTTCCACTTTTTGAAAACTTCTTACCTATATATTGATTTATCTTGAAAGAGTTTGTGACAAATTTCTCAACTCGTGGTAAAATATGCATGAGTAAAAGTGAGGTGAAACAACAATGGTCGCATTTATTATTTATTGGGCTGCAATTATTGCCTGCATCGCTTGGGGCGTTTTAAGCATTTGGTTCTCTGTTTTTTATCTTTCTCGTAAAGAAAACGGAAATCTTTGGGCTTTTGCGTTCTTCAACGTTATCGCTATTATCGCCTTAGCAATTGTTTTATTAGTTTACAAAACTTGGGATTTCGGTATCTTAACTTACTCAAGTCTAATTTATACAATTTTAGCTTCTTTAGGTGTATTGACTGTTCTTCAAGCTATTTTAGGTCGTGAACCAAAAGCTGTCAAAGCTTAAGTAAAAAGCAACTGTTCCTTTAGGAATGGTTGCTTTTTTCGTATTAGTTTCTATTTCGTAGGGAAAATGTTACGCTAATTTCATGGTGTTTGTGTCCTCTTGATAAATTCCTTTGCTGGAACATATTGACTTTCTTCTGGATTTATCCTAAAATTAATAACTGAATTTAATAACTGAATAGTGCCTCAAAAAAGAGGTAGAGGTCGCGGTTTTTATTACGCTTGTGGAGTGAGAGGACACTGGGAAGCAAGTTTAGGATCAATCGCCGAAATGCATAACGGAGCCTCTTCTGTTGTGTGTTGGGACGTAAGTTAAGAGCTTGCGGACTGTCTTAGTAGTGATGCTAAGTTGTGCTATGTTTCGTTGAGGAATTTTTTTCGACATTACCTAGCAACCTTACATCTGTTTGGTTGTTTTTTTGTATTCAAAAATAGGTTGTGACAGAAGTATTCTCCTTTAAAAAGACAGAATCGCTTTTGCTCAGCTGATTATCAAAGCTTGTTGATTGAAAAAAGACAAAACGATCAATCAGACAAGAAATTTAAAGGAGAGAAAAAGATGAACAAAAAAGTTTTTTCATTCAGTCTACTACTTGTCACGCTATTTTCGTTACTTGGCATGACAACCAACGCTTCGGCGGAGGAAAATGGTGAATTTCGTGTCGGCATGGAAGCTGGCTACGCCCCTTTTAACTGGTCACAGAAAAATGACGCACATGGCGCAGTGCCTATTCAAGGCAACTCTTATGCAGGCGGCTATGATGTTCAAATTTCTAAAAAAATTGCCGATGGTTTAGGTCGTAAATTAGTAATCGTCCAAACCAAATGGGATGGCTTGGCGCCCGCCTTACAATCTGGAAAAATTGATGCCATTATCGCCGGAATGAGCCCAACCGCTGAACGAAAAAAAGAAATTGCTTTTACAAACCCTTATTATGAATCACAATTTGTCGTAATTGTAAAAAAAGATGGCAAATACGCTAATGCAAAAAGCTTGAAAGATTTAGCTGATGCTAAAATTACGGCTCAACTAAATACATTCCACTACGGATTAATTGATCAAATTCCAAATGTCAATAAACAGCAAGCAATGGATAACTTTTCAGCTATGCGAACAGCACTTGCTTCTGGCATGATTGACGGGTATGTTAGTGAACGCCCTGAAGGCATAACAGCAACTAGTGTCAATAAAGAATTAAAAATGTTAGAATTTCCAAAAGAAAATGGCTTTGATGCTAGCGCTGAAGACTCACAAGTAGCAGTCGGCATGCGTAAAGGCGATCCTGACATTGAAAAAGTAAACAAAATTTTAGCAGGTATTTCTCAAGATGAACGGACAAAAATTATGGACCAAGCAATCAAGGATCAACCTGCAGCAACAGATAGTGATGAACAAAAAACAGGACTTATTAACGATTTCAAAAATATTTGGAATCAATATGGCGACATGTTTTTACGTGGTGCTGGTTTAACGCTATTTATCGCGTTAATCGGGACGGTCGTCGGAACAACCCTTGGTTTACTAATTGGTGTCTTCCGTACAATTCCAGATTCTGAAAACCCAGTCGCTCGTTTCTTCCAAAAATTAGGAAATTTAATTCTTTCTATTTATATTGAAGTTTTCCGTGGTACACCAATGATGGTTCAAGCAATGGTTATTTTCTATGGTTTAGCTCTAGCTTTTGGCATCTCTTTAGACCGAACAGTGGCCGCATTATTTATCGTTTCTGTGAATACTGGTGCCTATATGTCTGAAATTGTTCGCGGAGGTATTTTCGCAGTAGATAAAGGACAATTCGAGGCAGCACAAGCGATTGGGATGACCCATGGACAAACAATGCGTAAAGTCGTTATTCCCCAAGTATTACGTAATATTTTACCTGCAACAGGGAATGAATTTGTCATTAATATCAAAGATACGGCCGTGTTAAGTGTTATCGGTGTTGCAGATTTATTCTTCCAAGGGAATGCTGCTTCTGGCGCAAACTTCCAGTTCTTCCAAACCTTTACAATTGTCGGCATCATGTACTTGGTAATGACTTTTGTGATCACACGAATCTTACGTGTTGTGGAACGTAAAATGGATGGCCCTTCTGCTTACGTTAAAGTAGAAGAATTAACTGAAGAAGGAAAAGAAAGCTAGGAGGCAAACAGATGAGTGCAATTATTGAAATTGAACATTTACGAAAAAGCTTTGGCGAAAACGAAGTATTAAAAGATATCAATATGAACGTCAATAAAGGAGAAGTTGTCACCATTATCGGTTCTTCTGGTTCTGGTAAATCAACGTTACTACGTTGTATTAATTTGTTAGAAAAACCAACAGATGGCAAAATCATCTATAATGGTAAAAATGTTTTAGAACGTGGTTATAGTTTGCCCAAATATCGGACCCATTTAGGCATGGTTTTCCAATCATTCAATTTATTTAATAACATGAATGTCTTAGAAAACTGTACTTCTGGTCAGATGACTGTCCTAAAAAGAAACAAAGAAGAAGCCAAAAAAATTGCCTTAGAAAATTTAGAAAAAGTTGGCATGGCTCGTTTTATTGATGCCAAACCTGCTCAATTATCTGGTGGACAAAAGCAACGGGTAGCCATTGCTCGAGCATTATCAATGGATCCAGATGTTTTACTTTTCGATGAACCAACTTCTGCATTGGATCCTGAAATGGTTGGCGAAGTGCTAAAAACGATGAAAAATCTTGCCCATACAGGGCTAACAATGGTGATTGTAACACATGAAATGGAATTTGCGCGGGACGTATCCGATCGTGTTATTTTCATGGATAAAGGTGTCATTGCCGAAGAAGGGACCGCTGAAGATATTTTTGTCCATCCAAAAGAAGCTCGGACAAAAGAGTTCTTACATCGGATTTTAACGAAAAACTAGTAAAAAAGAGGCAGTCATTCTGGTTAGAGTGACTGCCTCTTTTTTACTAGTTTTTGTATTGACGAATCATTGGCGGTTCATAGGAATCAATAAATGCACCAATTTCTTCTAAGGAATCTGAAATGAAAATTTTAGCTCGATCCGCCGCTGTTAAGAAATTAGTTTCTACCATTTTATCAAAAAAAGCAGCTAATAAATCATAGTAACCATTCACGTTGTATAAAATACAAGGGTTCATATGTTCACCGACTCGGCCCCAAGAGATCACCTCGCTAATTTCTTCGAGTGTGCCGGGACCACCGGGTAAAGCTAAATACACATCTGCCAATTCAATCATTTTTTTCTTACGCGCATGCATATCACTGACTGTATGCATCTTTGTAATGCCATTATGTGCAATCTCTCGTTCCATTAAAAAAGTGGGCATGACACCAATTACCTCTCCACCTTCTGCCAAAAGCGTATCAGCCACTGTACCCATTAGACCAACATTGCCACCGCCATAAACTAGATCATAGTGATTTTCTTTCATCCAAGCGGCTAACGCTACTGCAGCTTGCTGATAGATTGGCTCATTCCCCAGACTGGCGCCACAATATACTGCCATTTTTTTCACAAACATACCCTCCATTTAGATAGATTCTTTTTTACCATCTATCCTCTGGTAGCTATGGTAGCATATTTTGATTTTATCGAAAAGGTGCAGCCATTTTTCTTTTCGTTTTAAAAGTATTTGAATTTTCAGACAATAAATGCTATAGTCTTTTTATATTTTAAAATTTCAGAAAAAGGAGCCCTATTATCTTGTCTACCTCACTCACTATTCGCTTAGTTGCCGAAGCAGATTGGCCCGCATTACATACCTTGGACCAAATCATTTGGACAAAAAAGAATACCCCTGCCGAGATACAACCACTCTCGCTTGCGGCATATCAGGAAAAAATGAAGGATGAAACGATTTTCGTTGCCATCAGCGGACAACAACTCGCTGGATTTATTGAAGTCCATCCGCCCACTTCGTTAGCAGCTCATCAAAAGCAATGGTTACTAAGTATTGGCGTTTCGCCAGATTTCCAAGGTCAAGGGATTGGCGGTTCTTTGCTGTCGTATGTCAAAGATATGGCCCAGATAAGCGGGATTCATAAGCTGAGTTTGCGAGTAATGGCTACCAATCAAGAAGCCATTCGATTCTATGAAAAACATGATTTTGTGCAGGAAGCACATTTTAAAGAAGAATTTTATATAAATGGACACTATTGTGATGATTATCAGTATGCTTATTTCATAGAAAAATAAGAAAACCAATGTTTTCTATAAAAACTGGTTGCTCTCTGTTTCTTCTTCTGTTATTTTAAATAATAAGACAATATTAAGGAGTGTGAATCTATGCAAAAAAAGTTAGTTTGGCGTGATTATCTATACGTTGGTTCAATGTTATTCGGTTTGTTTTTCGGTGCTGGAAATTTAATTTTCCCTGTACATATGGGACAAGAAGCTGGGGCTTCCGTCTTTTTAGCAAACTTGGGCTTCTTAGCCACTGGAATTGGCTTACCTTTTCTTGGTGTCATTGCTATGGGTGTTTCTAAAAGTTCAGGTGTTTTTGACTTAGCTTCTCGGATTAATCGTCGTTATGCTCTTATTTTTACCTTACTATTATATTTAACGATTGGTCCTTTCTTTGCTTTACCAAGGTTAGCAACTACTTCTTTTGAGATTGGTCTTGCACCATTTGTTCCTAAAGACTTGCAATGGCTGGTTCTTGCTGGTTTTTCCGCATTATTTTTCTTAGCTGTTTGGCTCTTCTCTAGAAAGCCAAGTAAAATCTTAGATTATGTGGGTAAATTTTTAAATCCGTTATTTTTAGCATTGCTAGGAATTTTGATTGTTTTAGCCTTTGTAAAACCATTAGGTCATGTGGCCAGTGCCGCTGTTGGTGAAAATTATATTTCAAGTCCTTTCTTTAAAGGATTTACAGAAGGTTATAATACGTTGGATGCTTTAGCTTCATTAGCTTTTGGGATTGTTGTCGTTTCCACTTTACGAAATATGGGCGTCGAAAAACCAGGAGATATCGCTAAAGGAATGATTAAATCAGGTGCTTTCAGTGTTGTATTGATGGGGATTATCTATACCTTACTTGCTTATATGGGAACAATGAGTATCGGGGCTTTTCCAATCAGTGAAAACGGCGGGATTGCCTTAGCCCAAATTGCCAATTACTATTTAGGCCTACCGGGGAGTATTTTACTGGCTTTTATCGTAGTTCTTGCTTGTTTAAAAACCGGTATCGGCTTAAGCACAGCCTTTTCTGAGACTTTTGAAGAAATGTTTCCGAAAGTTTCCTATCAAAAATTCTTGGCAATTGTTGTTATTTTACCAGCTATTTTTGCAAATGTCGGCTTAACCAACATCATTCAATTTGCCGTTCCAGTCTTGATGTTCCTTTATCCATTGGCGATTACTTTAATGCTTTTGGTAATCATCAGTCCTATTTTCAAACATCGACGGGAAGTCTATCAAGCAACGACCTATATCACATTGATTGCTGCTGTTTTAGATGCATTAAATAGTTCCCCCGCCTTTATCAAAGATACGGCGTTTGTAACAACGCTTTTAGAAAAAGCCGGCCAATACTTACCATTGTTCACTATTGGCATGGGCTGGGTCGTTCCAGCAACGGTTGCTTTTCTAATTAGTTGGGTTTGGGTCATGATTTCTAAAAAAGATCCTATCCTTGATTAATTCTTACCAAAACAACACTAGAAAAAATGCGGAAGCGCATCTTTTCTAGTGTTGTTTTTATGTATATTCGTTGTACCAAACTCTTGACTATGGTAAATTGAAGTTACCAACAAGTACTGGAGGAAATTGCCCATGTTAGTTACAACAACCGAGAGAATTAGCGGTCAAGAATATGAAATTATTGGAGAAGTTTTCGGGTTAACCACACGTTCTAAAAATATGTTTAAAGATTTAGGTGCTGGACTAAAAAGTGTAGTTGGCGGTGAAATCAAAGGTTACACTGATATGCAACGAGAAGCACGCGACCAAGCAATCGAACGTTTAAAAGCAGAAGCCTCTAAATTAGGTGCAGATGCCGTTGTGATGATGCGTTTTGATTCTGGCACAATTGGCACAGACATGCAATCTGTCGTGGCTTACGGAACAGCTGTTAAATACATCTAAATTTTGCAACTAAAAAGACGCAGACCTTTTTTTGTAAGGTCTACGTCTTTTTAGTTTTCATATTTCACTTCTGCTAAATACAATCCTTCTGGATGAGCAGTCGGACCTGCTAAATTTCGATCTTTGGCTGCGATAATTGCTGGAATCGCGGTTGGTTCCAGCCGCCCATTGCCGATTTTCAATAGCGTACCAACTAAAATCCGAATCATTTTGTACAAGAAACCATCGCCCCGAAAAGTGAATGTTAATTCATCCCCCGTTTCATTGACATGAACACTGGCTTCATGAATGGTTCGGACTTTATCTTCTACCGAACTTCCTGAGGCACAGAAAGAGGTAAAATCATGGGTACCTAATAAATCAGGTAAAGCTTGTTGGATTTTTTCGAGATCAATGGGATACGGAAAATAACTGGCATAAAAACGTCGAAATGGACTTCGTGGTTTGCCAATATCCACTTTAAATTGATAGGTTTTTTCGATCACGTGATAACGTGCATGAAAGTCTTCTGAAACACGTTCCACGCTTCGCACAGCAATGTCTTCTGGTGTTTGTGTGTCTAACGCAAAGCGCATTTTTTCCAACGGACGTTCCTGCGGATAATCAAAGTGAATCACTTGGCCCATTGCATGAACACCTGCATCTGTTCGTCCTGAACCAAAAACCGTCACGGAGTGTCCGTTATTCATGCGTGCTAACGTTTTTTCTATTTCTTCTTGAACGGTACGCTCATTAGGCTGCTTTTGAAAGCCATGAAAATGAGTGCCATCATAGGCAATGATTGCTTTATAGCGGGGCATAATTTTTATTCACCTTTTCTAAGTTCTTAATACAAATAAGCCAATGGTTAACAAGACAAAGCCAAACATTACTATTGTATCTCGTAGGTGCCAATGAAGAATGCGGTATTTTGTCCGTCCTTCGCCACCTTGATAACCTCTTGCTTCCATAGCAGTCGCTAAGTCTTCCGCACGATTAAAACTACTTACGAAAAGCGGAATTAAAAGTGGAACAATAGCTTTCATTTTTTGAAGTAAGTTTCCTTCGCCAAAATCAACACCACGGGCACGTTGGGCATTCATAATCTTTTCCGTTTCATCCATTAATGTTGGGACAAAACGTAAGGCAATTGATAACATCAATGAAACTTCATGAACTGGAAATTTCACCACACGAAGTGGGCGTAACAAATATTCAATCGCATCTGATAACTCTAATGGTGCCGTCGTTAAAGTTAATAACGTTGACATGAAAATAATTAAAACAAAACGACAGAAAATAAATAGCCCATTCGTCACACCAAACTGGGTAATGGAAATAATTCCCCACTGAAAGTACACTTCCCCCCCTTGTGTAAACAAGGTTTGAAGAGCCACAGTAAACAGAATTAGCCATAATAACGGCCGAACACCGCGGATAAAGAAGCGGGCGCTGATTTTTGATAATGAAATAGCAAAAGCAGTAAAGGCTGCTATTAAAACATAACTCTGCCAATTATTTGCTAAAAAGATAATTCCAATAAAATAAAAACTAGCTAATAATTTTGCGCGCGGATCTAAACGATGGATAAAAGAATCACCTGGAATATAGCGCCCAAAAATCAATTTATTCATCATTTTGCCTCACCTGCTTCCTGCATTTTTTTCAGAAGCTGATCGGCTAATTGATCGGCCGTTAATGGTAATTGCTCAAAAGAAAAGCCTTTTGCCACTAATTTTTCAGCAAATTCGGCTGCAGTTGGCACGCCTAATTGTTTTTCTTTCAGCCATTGTGTCTCTTGAAACACTTCTTGTGGTGCTCCCGCTCGGACGATTTGTCCTTTTTCTAAAACAATCACATGATCTGCGTAATTAGCCACGTCATCCATCAAATGTGTCACTAAAACGATGGTCATATTATGTTCCTTATGCAGACGACTAAACATCTCCATCATTTCTTTACGACCCTTAGGATCCAAACCAGCAGTCGGTTCGTCTAATACTAAAACTTCTGGTTCCATCGCTAGCACACCAGCAATTGCGACACGGCGCATTTGACCACCTGATAACTCAAACGGAGAATGTTGTAAGTATTTCTCATCTAAGCCGACTAAATCAAGCATTTTCTTAGCTAATTTTTTCGCTTCTTCGTCTGAAACACCAAAGTTTTTCGGTCCGAAAGCGATGTCTCGCTCCACTGTTTCTTCAAACAATTGTGCTTCTGGAAATTGAAAAACGATCCCAACTTTTTTACGAATTGGTTTTAAATTCTTATTATCAGTTTCTGGCGTAATTACACGCTCTCCAATTGTCACTTGGCCTTTAGTTGGTTTCACCAAAGCATTCAAATGTTGTAATAACGTTGATTTGCCACTGCCAGTATGTCCGACAATCGCTGTATAAGAGCCGTCTTGAATCGTTAAATTAATATCGAATAATGCCCGTTGCTCAAAAGGAGTATTGGGTTGGTAAGTAAAATCTACTTGTTTAAAACGGATGTCCATAACCAATCCACCATCCCTTCTTCTGTTAAATAATTCGTTGGCACAACAACGCCACGCTCTTTCAAAGCTACTTTTAATTTTTCAGGAAACGGTAAATCCAAGCCCATTTCAACAAGCGCTTCTCCTGCAGAAAAAATCTTTTCTGGTGTTCCTTCGTTTGTCAATTGTCCTTGGCGCATCACTAAAATACGATTCGCATTAGCCGCTTCATCAATATCGTGGGTAATAGAAATAACTGTTAAATTGCTTTCTTCTTTAATCTTTTGAATGGTAGCAATTACTTCTGCACGACCTTCTGGATCTAACATACTTGTCGCTTCGTCTAAAATAATAATATCTGGTCGCAAAGCAACCACACCAGCGATAGCTACTCGTTGTTTTTGGCCACCAGATAGCCGAGCAGGTTCTCGCTTGGCAAAAGCTAACATACGAACCCGTTCTAAGGCATCGTGGACACGTTCGACCATTTCATCACGCGGAATACCTTGATTTTCTAAACCAAAAGCCACATCGTCTTCGACTGTTGAACCGACAAATTGGTTATCTGGATTCTGAAAGACCATTCCTACCATACGCCGGATATCCCAGACGTTTGCTTCATTTAATTCTTTGCCGCCAACTTTGATAGTCCCAGCAGCTGGCAGTAACAGCCCATTGATCGTTTTGGCTAACGTTGATTTACCAGAACCATTATGGCCAATAATAGCGACCCATTCGCCTTGTTGAATGGAAAAAGACACATCTTTTAAAGCGGGAGAAGCATCTTCTGGTTGATAATTAAATTGGATATTATTTAGTTCAATGATTGGTTGCATCGCGTACTCCCTCAATCTATTTATTCTTTCTAACACTACCAAAAAAGTAGCGTTTTTTCAATCATCTGTTCTGATTCTTCACACTATTTTTTATTATACCAAAAGAACGGTCATTATGGGAGCTCTTATCTGTCTTGACAGGTCTATTTTTCATAAAAATAACTTCTTGTTCTCATAAAACAAGAAGTTACTGATTTTCTTTTAAAAATGTGTCTTCAAATATTCAAACGCATATTGGGCATATAACTCAGCACCCATTGCCATCGCATCTTCATCAATATTAAAACGACCATGGTGATGTGCCCATTCCGTATCTTTCTCTGGATTACCACTTCCCACTAAGGCAAAACAACCAGAAGCATGTTCAGTATAATAACTGAAGTCTTCACCACCGGTTGTCGGCTCTTCTTGTCTTAAGGCCGCTTCACCAAAATTTTCCTTAATTAGTGTTTGAGCAAACAAGGCATCTTGCTCATCATTAATCACTGGCAACGTTCCATATTGATAATCTAACGAAGCCGTACCACCGTAAATAGCGGCTGTTTGTTCCGCATAGCGTTGCAGCGCCTGTTCTACTCGATTACGCGTTGCTACACTAAAGCAACGAACCGTTCCTTCTAAACGTGCATTCTCAGCAATCACATTAAAACGGGTCCCCACATCCATCCGTCCAATCGTGACAACTACTGGATCTAAAGGATCTGTCTCTCGAGAAACAATCGTTTGCAGATTCATCACGAAAGAAGAAGCTATGACTGCCGCATCAATACAAGCGTTTGGCATGGCACCATGGCCACCACGGCCTTTAAAATCAACAGAAAAAATATCTGCGGATGCGAAACTTGAGCCCACTCGACACGAAGCGGTTCCTACAGGCATTTGTGACCAGATATGTAAGCCAAATACATCATCAACACCGGTCATTGCGCCTTGCGCAACCATTGCTTTAGCACCTTGCGCATTTTCTTCAGATGGTTGAAAAATTAATCTTACAGTTCCCTGAAGTTCTTCCTGGATTTCTTTTAATACTTTAGCCGCTGTTACTAACATCGCGGTATGGGAATCATGCCCACATGCATGCATCTTGCCAGCTTCTAAAGATTTATAAGCTAAATCTTCATTTAATTCCTGTACAGGTAAGGCATCCATATCAGCCCGCAGCGCAACCACTCGGCCTGGTTTGCCGCCCACAATTTCAGCAATTAAACCCGTCGGTTCTGTTTTGCGATAAGTAATTCCTAATTGATCAAGAACTGCCGCGACTTTTTCTGTCGTTCGAAATTCTTCAAATTGTAATTCTGGATGTTGGTGTAAATCCCGTCGAAAAGCAATCATTTCTTGTGAATGCTGCTTGACTAGTGCTTTGATTTTTTTCATACTTACGCCCCGTTTCTACAAACTTAATAAAATACTTGAAAAAATACCCGCTAAAATAACCGAAACAATGGTGACTGTTACGAAACCTGCCACTAACATCGGTGGCATTAAATGGCTCGTTAAAGCCGCCTGTTCTTGTTCATCTTCTGTCAATGATTGAATCACTTCATTAGTAATAATATAATCGGCTGGAAAGCCATATAAAGCTGTCAATGAAACTGCGAATGCCATCTCTTTACTCACACCTAATACACGACCAACAATTGCTGAAAAGATGTACATCCCGATAACACCAATCACAATAATCCCAATCATTGGTAAAAATAAATCCATCAACATTTCAGGTGTGGCTTGTTTTAAGCCATCAAAGACAAAAAGCATTAACCCTAAAATCGCAAAACCAAAGCTATTTGCTTTCTGCAATGGTTGCTTTTCTAAAAAGCCTAAAGACGTTGCAATCACGCCAAAACATAAACACAGCACAAAAGGACTAATCGTCACAAACGGTGCCGTCCACACAGAAACATAATAAGCAAGTGTGGCAACTAAGGCTAAACGTAAAATTCGTGAATAATCTGTATGATATCGTTTGGGTACTTTTTCAAATAGTTTAGGCACATCTGGTTCTGCTCCTGTTTCTTGCCCCTCTTGTTCATGAACCGGCTGCCATGTCCCTGCTCGATATTCTTGAAGCTTCCGCTTTCCTTCTTTTTTTAGAACAATTGAAGTTAAGGGATAACCAGCAAACCCTTGAATGACATAAATTAAAATTGCCAAAACTGAAAGTGAGGCTAAACCAGCTGATTGAGCCGCTTCTGACATTACTAATGAAGAAACTAAACCTCCTACTAACGGCGGGATTGCAACTAAAACTGTTTTTAAGTCAAAAACAAAAGTCCCCACAGCTAACAACAAGGCAATAATGCCCAGAATACCTGACAAAGCAATCACAATCGTTTTCCATTGATTAACCAATTCTTTAACAGAGAGCAGAGTGCCCATATTAGTAATCAACAGATACATTAATAAAGTGGCAACCACTGTAGGAATCCCTGCCACTTCCACAATATTTTGTGGAAAAATAGTCCAATAACCAAGAATAAATAAAACACCACAAACAAAAACAGATGGAATCCAAGCTTTTGTTTTGATAGAAACTACATCACCAATGTATAAAATAACCATCAGCAACGAAAAAGCAAACATTTGCGACATATAATTCCCCCTTCTACTAACTCAGATGCTTAATTATCTGAAAATTCCAATTAATAACCAGTATAACAAACCGCAAAAGCTTCCGCAATGCTTTTATGAAACAAAAAAGCTTTGAGAAAACAGCGTTTTCCCAAAGCAAAAAAAAAATCACCTTTATATGATGAGTGCTCCCCTGCTAAAGCCATCTTTAGCAGGGAAAGCAGAGCTAGACTCGGAGTCGCCTCCAACATCATAACACTCTAAAAGAAACATCTATAAAGTGATCGGTTTATTAATTATTTAACAAATTCGATAACTACCATTGGTGCTGCATCGCCGCGTCTTGGTTCTGTCTTCAAGATACGAGTGTAACCACCTTGGCGTTCCGCGAAACGAGGTCCTAAATCGTTAAATAGCTTTTGTAAAGCTGATTCAACAACGATAGACTCATCTTCTTCACGAACACTAGCAACTTCATTACGAACGAAAGTAGCTGCTTGACGACGTGCATGAAGATCTCCACGTTTACCTAAAGTAATCATTTTTTCTACAGTTGAACGTACTTCTTTCGCACGAGCTTCAGTAGTTACGATGCGTTCGTTGATGATTAAATCAGTTGTAATATCACGTAGCATAGCTTTACGTTGGCTTGATGTGCGTCCTAATTTACGGTAACTCACGTTGGGTTCCCTCCTTCGTTTCTGTTCTCACGAGCCACTGCTGTTAAGCAGGACTGGAAACTTCGTAAAAGTCTTAATCGTCCTTACGTAATCCTAATCCTAGATCATGCAATTTAAGTTTTACTTCTTCAAGAGATTTACGACCTAAATTACGTACTTTGATCATTTCTGGTTCAGATTTGTTTGTAAGTTCTTGTACAGTATTAATACCTGCACGTTTTAAACAGTTATATGAACGAACTGATAAATCAAGTTCTTCAATCGTCATTTCTAGCATTTTCTCTTTTTGAGTTTCTTCTTTTTCCACCATGATTTCAGCGTTTTTCGCTTCGTCAGTAAGGTTTACAAAGATATCTAAATGCTCAGTCATGATTTTCGCAGCTAAACTTAGTGCTTCTTGAGGAATGATTGAACCATCTGTCCATATTTCCATTGTTAATTTGTCGAAATCATCACGACGACCAACACGTGTATTTTCTACTTGGTAGTTAACACGACGAACGGGTGTGTAGATGGAATCAACTGGAAGTACACCGATTGGCATATCTTCTTTTTTGTTTTCGTCTGCTTGAACATAGCCACGACCAGGTTTCACTGTTAAGCGAGCATGGAAAGTAGCTCCTTCAGCAACACTACAGATAACTAAATCTTTATTTAGGATCTCAACATCACTGTCCACGATAATATCGCCGGCAGTCACGGTAGCGGGTCCTGTAATATCGATCTCAAGGGTTTTCTCTTCTTCAGCATATAATTTCAATGCTAAGCCTTTAATATTCAAAATAATTTGTGTTACGTCTTCTCGTACACCTGGAATGGTTGAGAATTCGTGTAAAACACCATCGATTTGAATATTCGTAATTGCAGCTCCTGGTAAAGAAGACAATAAAATACGACGTAGAGAGTTACCTAAAGTAGTTCCGTAACCGCGTTCTAATGGTTCAACGACGAACTTACCATAATCTCTATTTTCATCAATTTTTTCGATTCTTGGTTTTTCAAATTCAATCATTCTTATCTATACCCCTTTCAAAACGAAAAGTGTCTTGTTCAATGACGTTCCTAATTCAAACTCAGAATGAGTGGCGCTCATTAAACACGACGGCGTTTTGGAGGGCGGCATCCATTATGAGGAACTGGAGTCACGTCACGAATTGCAGTCACTTCTAAACCTGTTGCTTGTAATGAACGAATTGCTGCTTCACGTCCAGAACCAGGTCCTTTAACTGTTACGTCTACAGTTTTAAGTCCATGTTCCATTGCCACTTTAGTTGCGGCTTCTGCAGCCATTTGAGCGGCAAAAGGAGTTGATTTTTTGCTTCCTTTAAAGCCTAATGATCCTGCTGATGACCATGCTAATGCATTACCATGTGTATCAGTAATCATTACGATTGTATTGTTGAATGTAGAATGGATATGTGCTACACCTGATTCTATATTCTTTTTGACACGGCGTTTACGACTAACTTTTTTTGCTGCCATGAAGTTCTAACCTCCTTCACTTAGGAATTATTTTTTCTTGCCTGCTACTGTTTTAGTAGGGCCTTTACGAGTACGTGCATTATTTTTCGTGTTTTGTCCACGAGTTGGTAATCCACGACGGTGACGGATTCCACGGTATGAACCGATTTCCATCAAGCGTTTGATGTTTAAGTTCACTTCACGACGAAGATCCCCTTCAACTTTTAACTTATCAATTTCCGCACGAATCGCATCTGTTTGTTCGTTTGTTAAATCACGTACACGAACATCTTCAGATACGCCAACGTTTGCTAAAACTTTTTTAGCTGTAGTGTTACCAATACCATAAATGTAAGTAAGAGAAACTACTACACGTTTGTCACGAGGGATGTCTACTCCTGCAATACGAGCCATTATTCGTTACACCTCCTAATTATCCTTGACGTTGTTTATGTTTTGGATTTGCTGGGCAAATAACCATAACACGTCCTTTACGGCGAATTACTTTACAATGTTCACACATTGGTTTTACTGATGGTCTTACTTTCATGATAATACCTCCTGTGGTTTTACGGAGTACAATTATTTAAAGCGATAAGTAATACGGCCACGCGTTAAATCATACGGTGATAATTCAACTGTTACTTTGTCACCAGGTAAGATACGGATGTAGTGCATACGGATTTTACCTGAAACAGTAGCAAGAACTTGGTGTCCATTTTCTAGTTCGACTTTAAACATTGCATTCGGCAAAGTTTCGACGACTGTACCTTCGACTTCAATCATATCTTCTTTTGCCACGCACAGTACCTCCTTGTACTTGTTTCGCGTTTTCACACGATAAAACGGCGGAAACTCCAGCTCCCACCTAGAAATTCTCAACTAACTTCGTTATTCATTTTGATGTCACAAAACTGTAGAAGTCGGACTGATATATTCTACCATATTTAGTTATGTTTTGGCAAGAGAAACTGAATACAACAACAGGGTTAAACTGCGGGCAATTGGAAATTAGTTTTCGTCAATGATTTTTTTCACATCAGAAAAAACAGTATCGATTTCGCGATTGCCATCGATTGTATGCATCAAGCCTTGTTCTTTATAGAAAGCTAAGATTGGTGCGCTACTTTCAATGTTGACTGCCAAACGATTTTTAACCGTTTCGGGCTTATCATCTTCTCTTTGGTAGAATTCATGTCCGCCACAGCGATCACAAGTGCCTTCAACTTTTGGCGGGTTGAATAATTTATGATACGTTGCGCCACATGTGCGACAGATGAATCGTCCAGCTAAACGCTCGATTAATACATCTTCTTCTACATGGATGTCAATGACAGCATCAATTTTTTTGTTTAATTCTTTAAGCATTGTATCTAATGCTTTTGCTTGATCCAGTGTACGTGGGAAACCATCTAATAGGAATCCTTTGTCTGTGTCTGGTTCAGCAAGGCGTTCTTTAACAATTCCGTTTGTTACTTCGTCAGGAACCAGTTCACCTTTATCGATATAAGATTTCGCTTCTAGGCCCAAGGCAGTTTCATTTTTCATTGCTGCACGGAACATATCTCCAGTAGAAATATGTGGAATGCCATACGTATCAATGATTTTTTCTGCTTGGGTGCCTTTACCTGCTCCAGGTAATCCCATTAAAATGAGGTTCATATATTCTCCTCCTAATTTTAAAGACCGGCTTATGAAGCTAGCCATATGTGAGAATGGTGCTGAGGTAAAACCTCAACACTCGATTCTTACTTATTGATAAAGCCGACATATTGACGTTTCATCATTAATCCTTCTAATTGTTTCGTTGTTTCTAATGCAACCCCGATAACGATTAGTAAACTTGTTCCACCTAAACCGATTGATTGAGGTAAGTTCCAAACCATTTGCGCAATGATTGGAAGTAAAGCAACAAGTCCTAGGAAAATTGAGCCGACAACACTTAATCTCATTAACACGCCAGATACATATTCTTCTGTACCTTTACCTGGTCGCACGCTTGGAATGTAGCTTCCTTGTTTTTGTAAGTTTTCCGCTAATTTCTCAGGGTTTACTTGAACAAATGCATAGAAGAACGTAAACGCAACGATTAGGACAGTATAGATGATTGCCCCTGGAACTGTGTTATAACTGAAGATTTTTGTCATAATGTCATACCAATTTTCACCAGCGAATTTTGATGAGAAAGCTTGTAAAATGGCATTTGGTGTTGCAATTAACGAGCTGGCAAAGATAACTGGAATAACCCCAGCAGCATTTACTTTTAACGGTAAATAACTACTTGTTGGTGCACCAGAAACACGTTTTGTATATTGGATTGGAATCTTACGTTCTGCTTGTTGGAAGAACGTTACGACTGTAACGATCACCAAAATAGCAATAACTAAGATTGCAATGAAAATAACAGATTGCCAAATACGAGAAGACTCGATATTGACGAAGTAATCTTCATAGATTTCTTTGACTGCTCCTGGCAAACGAGAAATAATCCCGGCAAAGATAATCATTGAAACACCATTTCCGATTCCTTTTTCTGTAATTTGTTCACCCATCCAAGTCACAAACATCGTCCCAGCAGTTAAAATAACTGCAATCATCACAAAGGTACCTAAGGTTGGATTGTTTACAATCCCAGTTTGACTTAAGCTATTAAAACCAGCAGTGATCCCCATTGACTGAGCCACACCCAAGACAATCGTTAGATATCTTGTAGCTTGATTTAATTTCTTACGCCCAACTTCCCCTTGTTTTGACCATTCTACAAATCTAGGTACAATATCCATTTGCAATAGTTGAATAATAATAGAGGCTGTAATGTATGGCGAAACCCCCATCGAGAAGATAGAGAAGTTTTGCATGGCACTACCACTCACCATATTCAACATATTCAAAAAGGGTAAGCTACTTAAATCAGACAATCCCTTTGCATTCACCCCGGGCACAGTAATGTGCGCACCTAGGCGAAATACAAACAAGATTAAAACTGTAAATAAGATTTTTGATCTAATGTCTTTGACTTTAAAGGCGTTCTTTAATAGCTTGAACAATTAGATCACCTCGATTGAACCACCAGCAGCTTCGATAGCTTCTTGTGCTGATTTCGAGAATTTAGCTGCTTTCACAGTTAATTTTTTCGTTAACTCACCATCTGCAAGAACTTTGATTCCCGCTTTTTCGTTTTTAACGATTCCTGCTTCTTTTAGGACAACAGGAGTTACTTCTGTTCCATCTTCAAAACGGTTTAAAGTATCTAAGTTCACAACAGCGTAATCTTTACGATTAATGTTTGTAAACCCACGTTTTGGTAAACGACGGAATAATGGAGTTTGACCCCCTTCAAATCCTAAACGAACACCACCGCCTGAACGGGCTTTTTGCCCTTTTTGTCCACGGCCAGCTGTTTTACCATTACCAGATGAAGTACCACGTCCAACACGGTTACGTACTTGGCGTGAGCCCTCAGCAGGTTTTAATTCATGAAGTTTCATAGGTTTGGCACCTCCTTAAGCAATCTTCTATTACAAATCTATAAATCTTAAACTTCTTCTACGTCCACTAAATGTGAAATAGTGTTAACCATACCTTTGATTGCTTCATTGGCAGGTTTTGTAACAGTACTATTCACTTTACCTAAACCTAACGCTTTAACTGTAGCACGTTGGTTTTGAGGACGTCCGATAACACTGCGTTTTAAAGTAATTTTTAATTCAGCCATTATTTTTGTCCTCCTTAACCGATAATTTCTTCTACAGATTTACCGCGAAGTGCTGCCACTTCTTCGGCACGTTTTAATTGTTTTAGACCTTCAACAGTTGCGCGAACAACGTTAATAGGTGTGTTTGAACCTAGTGATTTAGATGTAATATCTGCTACACCAGCTAATTCCAATACGGCACGAACTGGTCCACCAGCAGCTACCCCAGAACCTTCTACTGCAGGTTTCATAAGGATACGGCCGCCACCGAATACGCCAATTACTTCGTGCGGGATAGTAGAACCAACCATAGGCACTTCAACTAAGTTTTTCTTCGCGTCTTCGATTGCTTTACGGATAGCTTCAGGTACTTCTTGTGCTTTACCAGTACCGAAACCAACGTGTCCGTTTTTGTCACCGACAACAACTAAAGCTGCGAAACGTAAACGACGTCCACCTTTAACAACTTTTGTTACACGGTTGATCGCTACAACGCGGTCTTCTAATTCCAAATGTTTTGGATCAATATAAACCATGAATGGTGTTCCTCCTTCTCCTAAAATTCTAGTCCATTTTCACGAGCAGCTTCAGCTAAAGCTTGCACGCGGCCATGGTAAAGGTATCCACCACGGTCGAAGACTACTTTTTTGATGCCTTTTTCAGCGGCACGTTCAGCAACTAGTTTACCAACAGCTGCAGCTGTTTCTGTTTTTGTTCCACCTGAAATTTCTTTATCTAAGGCAGAGGCACTTGCTAGCGTCACACCCGCTACGTCATCAATGACTTGCGCGTAGATGTTTTTGTTAGAACGGAAAATGTTCAAGCGTGGGCACTCAGCAGTACCAGAGATTTTGTTACGTACACGACGATGTCTCTTTTGACGTGTTTTGTTTTTATCTGGTTTTGTAATCACAATTTTCACCTCTTTGATTTAATGTTTACTACTAATATTTCAAGCAGTCAGCAGATTACGGAAAAGAGAAGCTGGCAGACAAGACAAAAGCATTTTATTGGAAAAATCCCATAAAATGACAGTTGCTTGTTGTTGACTTCTGTTTTCTACACAGCTGTTATTATTTACCAGTTTTACCTTCTTTACGGCGTACAAATTCACCAACATAGCGAATCCCTTTGCCTTTATAAGGTTCTGGAGGACGAACGCCACGGATGTTAGCAGCTAATTCACCAACAACTTCTTTGTTGATGCCTTTAACGATAACTTGTGTGTTCGCAGGTACTTCAAATGTTACGCCTTCTGGTGCTGTCATTTCGACAGGATGAGAATAACCAACGTTTAAAGTTAATTTGTTGCCTTGTACTTGGGCACGGTATCCGACCCCGATAAGTTCAAGTGCTTTTTGGAAACCTTCAGAAACACCAACAACCATGTTGTTGAAGTTTGCACGAGTTGTTCCGTGGATTGTTTTCATTTCTTTTGAATCGTTTGGACGAGTGAATGTCACTTCGTTTCCTTCGATGTTCATTTTGATATCAGAAGAAAATTCGCGTGTTAATTCACCTTTAGGTCCTTTAACTGTAATGTTGTTTCCGTCTTGCTTGATTTCAACACCAGCAGGAAGAACAACAACTTTATTACCAATACGGCTCACTTAGAGACACCTCCTTGTGTATTTTTTAGAATTACCATACGTAGGCGATTACTTCGCCGCCGATATTTTTCGCTCTAGCTTCTTTGTCAGTAATTACACCCTCTGATGTAGAGATGATTGCAATTCCTAGACCGTTTAATACTTTTGGTACTTCGTCAGCTTTTACGTATGCACGTAAACCTGGTTTAGAAATACGTTTTAAGTTTGTGATAACACGCTCTTCGTTTTTACCATATTTTAGGAAAACACGGATTACGCCTTGTTTGTCATCTTCGATGTATTCTACGTCGCGGATAAATCCTTCACGTTTCAGGATTTCTGCGATATCACGTTTGATTTTTGAAGCAGGTACTTCTAAAGTTTCATGTTTAACCATGTTCGCATTACGAATGCGAGTTAGAAAATCTGCAATTGGATCTGTCATGACCATTGAACTATTTACCTCCTTTATGCGAGTTTACTTGTTTACCAGCTAGCTTTCTTCACGCCGGGAATTTGACCTTTATAGGCAAGTTCGCGGAAGCAAATACGGCAAAGATGAAATTTACGATAAACTGAATGTGGACGTCCACAACGTTCACAACGAGTATAAGCTTGTGTTGAATGTTTAGCAGGACGTTTGTTTTTAGCAATCATTGATTTTTTAGCCACGTAGTTCGCCTCCTTATATTATTTTTGGAATGGCATACCTAATTGTGCCAACAATTCGCGAGACTCTTCGTCAGTGTTCGCTGTTGTAACAATTACGATGTCCATACCGCGTACTTTATCTACTAAATCATAATCAACTTCTGGGAAGATTAATTGTTCTTTAATACCTAAAGTATAGTTACCACGACCATCGAAAGCTTTTTTGCTGACACCGTGGAAGTCACGTACACGAGGTAAAGAAACTGTTACTAATTTATCTAAAAATTCGTACATTCTTTCGCCGCGTAGCGTTACTTTCGCACCGATTGGCATTCCTTCACGTAAACGGAATCCAGCGATAGATTTTTTAGCTTTTGTGATAAGTGGTTTTTGACCAGTGATTAATGCTAATTCTTCAACAGCTTTGTCTAAGTTTTTAGCATTTGATACTGCATCACCCACACCCATGTTGATAACGATTTTATCAACTTTAGGTGTTTGCATAACTGAGCTGTAATTAAATTTTTCCACCAATGATGGTGTTACTTCTTTAATATATTTTTCTTTCAGGCGGTTCATTCAGTAAGCCCTCCTTCCGCAATTTTTATTTATCTAAAACTTCACCTGTTTTTTTAGAAACGCGGACTTTTTTGCCGTCGACTTCTTTAAACGCAACTTTAGTAGCTTCTCCGTTTGAAGGATCAATCACCATTACATTAGAAACATGAATTGGCGCTTCCACTTCAAGGATTCCACCTTGTGGGGCTGCTTGGTTTGGTTTTTGGTGTTTTTTAACGACGTTGACACCTTCAACGATAACTTTATCTTGTTTAGGAAACGCTGCTAAGACAACGCCTTCTTTGTTTTTATCTTTACCAGTGATAACTTTTACTTTATCGCCTTTTTTAACAAACATTACTGTTTCGCACCTCCTTTAACGTGGGCTCGAGATTATAATACTTCTGGTGCTAGAGAAACGATCTTCATGAAGTTGTTTTCACGTAATTCACGTGCAACTGGTCCGAAGATACGTGTTCCGCGTGGGCTTTTATCGTCACGGATAATTACCGCAGCATTTTCATCAAATTTGATGTAAGAACCGTCAGCACGACGAGCGCCAGATTTTGTACGAACGATAACGGCTTTAACTACTTCACCTTTTTTAACAACCCCACCTGGCGTTGCTTGTTTGACAGTAGCAACAATAACGTCACCGATGTTAGCAGTTTTACGACCAGATCCGCCTAGGACTTTGATCGTTAAAATTTCACGTGCGCCAGAATTGTCAGCGACTCTTAAACGACTTTCTTGTTGGATCACGATGTGTATCCCCCTTTCAGATTTTGTGCTTCAATCTATTAGGAAATTCTCGTTTTATTAGATAATAACTGCTTCTTCGACTACCTCTAGTAAACGGAAACGTTTTGTAGCTGATAATGGACGAGTTTCCATGATTTTTACGATGTCTCCAACTTTCGCTGTGTTGTTTTCATCATGCGCTTTATATTTTTTAGAATATTTCATACGTTTGCCATAGATAGGGTGGTTTTTCTTTGTTTCAACGACAACTGTGATTGTTTTATCCATTTTGTCTGATACCACGCGACCTTGGTAAACTTTACGTTGATTTCTTTCTTCAGTCATACGCGTTTGGCCTCCTTCCACTATTAGTTAGCTTGTTCACGCAATACTGTTTTGATGCGTGCAATCGATTGACGTACTTCTTTAATACGTGCAGTGTTTTCTAATTGACCTGTTGCTAATTGGAATCTTAAGTTGAACAATTCTTCTTTTAATTGTTTTTCTTTATCTAGCATTTCGGCAGTGGTTAATTCTCTGATTTCTTTAACCTTCATTCGATTCACCACCCATTTCCTCACGTTTTACGATCTTAGTTTTTACCGGCAATTTGTGAGATGCAAGACGAAGAGCTTCACGAGCTACTTCTTCAGGAACGCCTGCGATTTCAAACATGATTTTACCACGTTTAACTGGTGATACCCAGCCTTCTGGTGCCCCTTTACCTTTACCCATACGTACGCCGATAGCTTTACTTGTGTAAGACTTGTGAGGGAAAATTTTAATCCATACTTTCCCGCCACGTTTCATGTAACGAGTCATTGCAATACGGGCTGCTTCGATTTGACGGTTAGTAATCCAGTGAGATTCAGTTGCTTGTAAACCCCATTCACCAAATGCTACTTCTTTTCCGCCTTTAGCTTCACCGCGCATTTTTCCGCGGAATTCACGACGGTGTTTTACACGTTTAGGTACTAACATGATTATTTCCCTCCTTTCTCAGTGTTTTTTTTCGTTGGAAGAATTTCTCCACGATAGATCCACACTTTAACTCCTAGTTTTCCGTAAGTAGTGTCCGCTTCTTCCCATGCGTAATCAATGTCCGCACGTAATGTATGAAGTGGTACAGTTCCTTCAGAGTATCCTTCTGAACGAGCGATATCCGCACCGTTTAGACGACCTGATACTTGAGTTTTGATTCCTTTAGCGCCAGCACGCATTGCGCGTTGGATGGCTTGTTTTTGAGCACGACGGAAAGCAACACGGTTTTCTAATTGACGTGCAATTCCTTCGCCTACTAATTTTGCATCTAAATCTGGTTTTTTGATTTCAACGATGTTGATGTGAACTCGTTTGCCAGTTAATTTGTTTAATTCTTTTCTTAGGTTTTCGACTTCAGATCCGCCTTTACCGATAACCATACCTGGTTTAGCTGTGTGAATTGAAATGTTAACACGGTTTGCAGCGCGTTCGATTTCAATTGTAGATACAGCAGCATCAGCAAGTTTTGTTGCGATAAATTTACGGATTCTTAAATCTTCGTGTAAGAATTCAGCATACTCTTTTTCAGCATACCATTTCGCATCCCAGTCGCGGATGATGCCTACACGCATTCCAATTGGATGTACTTTTTGACCCACTGATTGTCCCTCCTCTTAAATGTTTAAGCTCTGTTTTCATAAAGAAAACAGCCTATTTCATGAGACTTATTTCTCTGTTACAACTACTGTGATGTGACTAGTACGTTTGTTGATTGGTGAAGCTGAACCTTTTGCACGAGGACGGAAACGTTTCATTGTTGGTCCTTCGTTAACAAATGCTTCAGATACGACTAAGCTTTCAACGTCTAAGTCAAAGTTGTTTTCTGCGTTAGCAACTGCTGACATTAAAACTTTTTCAATGATTCCAGCAGACTTGTTCGGTGTGAATTTCAAGATTGAAATTGCATCCGCAACGCTTTTCCCTCTGATAAGATCGATTACTAAACGTGCTTTACGAGGTGAAGTGCGAACTGTTTTTGCAGTTGCTTTAGCTGATGTAATTTGTTCTGACATTTGCATATCCTCCCCTCAAAATTAGCGTTTAGTTTTTTTATCGTCAGCAACGTGGCCACGATAAGTTCTAGTTGGTGCAAATTCACCTAATTTATGTCCTACCATGTCTTCTTGAATGTAAACAGGGACATGTTTCCGTCCATCATATACAGCGATTGTGAAACCTACGAATGATGGAAAAATTGTAGAGCGGCGAGACCAAGTTTTAATTACTTTTTTCTTTTCGGCACCTTGTTGTGCTTCGACCTTTTTCATCAAATGATCATCGACGAAAGGTCCTTTTTTTAAACTACGACCCATGGTGAACCTCCTCTCAAAATGTACGACACATGGTCAAAAAAATTATTTAGTACGACGACGAACGATAAGTTTGTCTGATTTAGCTTTTTTATTACGTGTTTTGTATCCAATTGCTGGTTGACCCCATGGAGATACTGGCGCTTTACGTCCAATTGGTGTTTTACCTTCACCACCACCGTGTGGGTGATCGTTAGGGTTCATTACGCTACCACGAACAGTTGGGCGTTTACGCATCCAACGAGAGCGGCCAGCTTTACCAATGTTGATTAATTCGTGTTGTTCGTTACCAACTGAACCGATTGTTGCACGGCAAGTTGCTAAGATCATACGAACTTCGCCAGAGTTTAAGCGGATTAATACGTATTTGCCTTCTTTACCAAGTACTTGCGCGCTTGTTCCAGCTGAACGGATTAATTGTCCACCTTTACCAGGTTTCATTTCAATGTTGTGGATAACTGTACCAACTGGAATGTTTTCCAATGGTAATGCGTTACCTACTTTAATATCTGCTTCTGGACCAGATACTAGGCGCATGCCTACTTCTAATCCTTTTGGTGCTAAGATGTATGCCTTAACCCCGTCTTCGTAATGAACTAACGCGATGTTAGCAGAACGGTTTGGATCGTACTCGATCGTTTTAACAACCGCTGCGACGTTATCTTTATTACGTTTGAAGTCAATCACACGGTATTGACGTTTGTGACCGCCACCTTGGTGACGAACCGTAATGCGACCGTTGTTGTTACGACCGGCATTGTTTTTTAATGGCTGTAACAATGATTTTTCTGGTGTTGAAGTTGTGATTTCAGCGAAATCAGAACTTGTCATGTTACGACGGCCATTTGTGGTAGGTTTGTACTTTTTAATCGCCACGTCTTATTTCCCTCCTACGTTGATATTGTTCAGGACTGCTTATTCAGCAGCTTCGAATAATTGAATTTCTTTTGAATCTTCAGTTAATGTAACGATCGCTTTGCGACGTTTTTTTGTATAACCTGCATATTTACCCATGCGTTTGAATTTTGGACGCACGTTTAAGATGTTTACGTTTGCTACTTTAACATCGAATGCTGATTCAACAGCTTGTTTTACTAAAGTTTTGTTTGCGCGAGTGTCCACTTCGAAAGTATATTTCTTTTCGTCCATAGCTAACATGGATTTTTCAGTGATCACTGGGCGTTTGATTACGTCTAGTAATTCCATTATGCAAGCACCTCCTCAATTTGAGTAAGAGCTGTTTGTGTTGCCAAGACTTTGTTAGCTGACACAACATCTAACACACTAACGTTATCAGAAGTTACTACAGAAACGTTTGGTAAGTTACGAGCTGATAAAGCTGCAAAGTCGTTACCATTTTCTAAAACAACTAATACTTTAGTATCGATAGACAAGTTAGCAAGAACTTGTTTGAATTCTTTTGTTTTTGGTGCATCGAAGCTTAAACCTTCTACTGCTACCAAGTTATTTTCAGCAACTTTGTCTGATAATACAGATTTCATTGCTAAGCGACGAACTTTTTTAGGAAGTTTGTAGCTGTATGAACGCGGTGTTGGTCCAAAGACTACGCCACCTCCACGCCATTGTGGTGAACGGATTGAACCTTGACGAGCACGACCAGTTCCTTTTTGACGCCATGGTTTGCGGCCACCGCCACGAACAGCGCTACGGTTTTTAACTGCGTGTGTTCCTTGTCTTAATGAAGCACGTTGCATGATGATTGCATCATAGACAACACTTTCATTAGGTTCGATTCCGAAGATTTCTTCATTTAAAGTGATTTCACCGTTTTGAGTTCCATCTTGTTTGAATAATGCTACATTCGGCATTCCTTAGTTCCTCCTTTCCCTACACTTATTTAGCTTTCACAGCTGATTTGATTGTGATTAAAGATTTTTTCGCTCCAGGAATGTTTCCTTTGATTAAGATAACATTTCTTTCTACGTCCACTTTAACAACTTCAAGGTTTTGAATTGTTACGCGGTCGCCACCCATACGGCCGGCTAGTCGTTTATTTTTAAATACACGGTTAGGCGCTACTGGACCCATTGACCCAGGACGACGGTGATAACGAGAACCATGAGACATAGGTCCGCGGCTTTGGCCGTGACGTTTGATTGCCCCTTGGAATCCTTTACCTTTCGTAGTACCTGTAACATCAACAACGTCTCCTGCTTGGAAAACATCTACTTTGATTTCTTTACCTACTTCATATTCTCCTAGCTCAACATTCTTGAATTCTTTAATGAAGCGCTTAGGAGCCGTGTTTGCTTTTGCAACATGACCTTTCGCAGGTTTGTTTGATAAAACTTCACGTTTGTCTTGGTAACCAACTTGGATAGCTTCGTATCCGTCAGTTTCAACAGTTTTTACTTGTAAAACTACGTTTGGCGTAGCTTCAACTACTGTTACTGGAATTAATTCACCAGACTCAGTAAAGATTTGTGTCATTCCCACTTTTTTCCCTAAGATTCCTTTGGTCATGAGTACACCTCCATCTTAATTTTATAGTTTGATTTCAATATTAACACCAGACGGTAAGTCAAGCTTCATTAGAGCGTCAACTGTTTTTGGTGTTGGGTTCACAATGTCAATTAGACGTTTGTGAGTACGCATTTCGAATTGTTCGCGAGAATCTTTGTATTTATGAGTCGCACGAATAACTGTGTAAAGTGAGCGTTCTGTTGGTAATGGAATCGGACCTGATACGTCAGCTCCAGTTCTTTTTGCTGTTTCCACAATTTTATCCGCTGATTGATCTAAAATACGGTGTTCATACGCTTTTAAACGGATACGAATTTTTTGTTTTGCCATCTTGTTCCCTCCTTCGCCTATTTTAAAAGTAGACATAGCTCCACGAAAATTTATCCGGCATGCTCGTTCATGGCAAAGCGTCCGAGCGTGTCGCAACCTCTCGCTTCACAGCCGGCAAATCAAATCGTTGATCTACCAATGCTTTTTACACTCCTGTAAACAGCACCTTTTTGATTATACTATGAAAGGATAGTGTTAGCAAGGATTTTCTGCGTTTTTTTGAAAGAATTTTTTCTTGTTTTGAAAAGCATTTGTTTTGTTTTTCAATTCTTTTCATTCTATTTTTATAAAAAAAGAATTTGAGATTCCTTTTTTACCAGAATCTCAAATTCTCTCTTTTTATTCTATTAACCAATCCGGCGCATTGGAATATCATTGTTATCTGGATGAACCAATAAATATTGAATAACATCAATATTGCTTGCTTGGAATGAGGCTGCACATGCTTGCAAATATAAGTCCCACATTCGATAGAAGCGCTCGCCTTTTTCGTCAACAATTTCTGCTTCTATATTATGGAAGTTTTTTGTCCAATGTTCCAACGTCAATTGATAATCTCTGCGCAAACTTTCCAAGTCAATCACTTGCAAGTCGTTTTCTGTCATATGGCCGACTAGCTCAGTGACACCAGGAATATAGCCACCCGGGAAAATATAACGATTAATCCAAGCATTTTTAGCCCCACCTTGTTGGCGACTGATCCCATGAATTAACGCCGTACCTTTAGGCGCTAAATTCCGCTGAACGACGTCAAAATATTCATGTAGATTTTCCGCACCGACATGTTCAAACATCCCAACACTCGTAATATGGTCAAAAGACTCTCCTTTTAAATCACGATAATCCATCAATTTGACAGTCATTCGATCTTGTAGACCTTCTTTTTCTATAATATGGCGAATATGATGAAATTGCTCTTCACTTAATGTAATCCCAGTTGCTTTGGCTCCATATTCTTTCACCGCAGTTAAAATTAACGTGCCCCAGCCGCAGCCAATATCCAGTAAAGTGTCGCCCTCTTTGATAAACAATTTATCTAAAATATGATGAACTTTATTCACTTGCGCTTGTTCTAATGTATCTTCAGGCGTTTTAAAATAAGCACATGAATACGTCATTGTTTGGTCAAGCCATTTTTTGTAAAAATCATTTCCTAGATCGTAATGGCTGTGAATATCCTCTTGCGAACGTTTTTTTGAATGACTTTCTTTAGGAAGCCATTTAATAAATTTAGCATTGTGTAAAAAGCTATCCTTTTGGTTATACACATCATAAATCAGCGCTTGGATATCGCCTTCGATTTCAATTTTGCGATCCATGTAGGCTTCCCCTAAAGTTAACGAAGCGTTATTCAGTAAATCCTTCACAGGAATTTTTTCATTGAATACAATTTTAAAAACCGGATCCCCCGACCCTTGCCCATACTCTTTGACGGTACCATCCCAGTATGTGACTTGTGTCTTTTTTGAAAAAGACCATTTAAACAGTTGACTGTACGTTTCTTTTTCTAACATTGCATTCCCTCCATTAAATACCATTTGAAGCCAAAACAAAAAGAAGTCGCTTTCCGGTAGTTCGTCAAAACAAACACCACAGTCCGTTCTAAACTGAAGCACAGAAAAGTTATCACCCCTTCTATGTTCCGCTTCCTTTTTTTGCAATTACAGTTCTATTCTACTCCTCTTTTAAAAATTTGAACATTCTTTTAACGTAATACCTACTATTGTTATTCTTTATCACCAAAAAAACTAGAGCCAGTCCTTGACAGACTCCTCTAGTTCTAAATATTATGCTTTCTTACGCATCCGTTGTTCCGCATGAGTGTAAGCGCCATGCCATACGTGCCCCACATAAGGATTAACTTGAATACCGTGTTTAATCGCCGCTGCTACAAAATTTTTTTGCTAAAGTTACTGCTTCTAACACCGAATAACCTTTCGCCAAGCCAGCTGTGATTGCCGCTGAAAAAGTACAACCTGCACCATGATTATAATCAGTTGGATATAATTCATTTTCCAAAAGATGTGCGGTGTGACCATCGTAAAATAAGTCCAGTGCTTTTTCACCAGCTAAGCGATGTCCCCCTTTAACCACGACATGCTTGGCTCCCATTTGTACAATTCGTTTTGCCGCTTCTTCCATCTCCGCCACGGAAGAAATTTCGCCTAAACCAGATAAGATGCCCGCTTCAATTAAATTAGGCGTGGCCACTAATGCTAATGGCAGTAAATCGTTTTTTAGGCCTTCCACACTTTTGGGTTGCAGAATTTGTGCCGTGCCCTTACAAGCAATGACTGGGTCAATCACGACTTTTTGAATTTTCTCTTGTTTAATGTATTTGCTAGCCATTTTAATATTTTGTTCATTGCCCATCATCCCTGTTTTCAAAGCCGCTACTGGACCGCCTGCAAAAACCGAAATCAATTGTTTTTCTAAGAGCGTTTCTGGCAATTCAGTTACTTCATGTGACCAACCTGTCGTAGGATCCATCGTCACAATCGAGGTTAAACTTGAAAATCCAAAAACTCCATACTCTTCAAATGTTTTTAAATCTGCTTGAATCCCTGCCCCTCCAGTTGAATCGGAGCCTGCAATCGTCAATACTTTTTCCATTAAATCACCTAACCTTTTTCTCCAAGTATACTGAAGAAACAAGTCTGCTAAAACAGCCAATTGGCTTATTTTTTAGCCAGCCAATTTCTAAACAAAAAAAAGACCAGAGAATAAATTCTCTGGTCTTACGTCCGAATACCCCAGTTTTTTACGCTGGTTAAAGCTATAGTTAAAAAGTTAATTATTTAACGATTTCAGTAACAACGCCTGAACCTACAGTACGTCCGCCTTCACGAATAGAGAAACGAGTTCCGTCTTCGATAGCGATTGGGTGAATTAATTCAACGTCCATAGCAACGTTATCACCAGGCATTACCATTTCAGTACCTTCTGGCAATTCTACAACACCAGTAACGTCTGTTGTACGGAAGTAGAATTGAGGACGGTAGTTAGTGAAGAATGGAGTGTGACGTCCGCCTTCTTCTTTTGATAATACGTATACTTCAGCTTTGAATTTTGTGTGTGGAGTGATTGTAGCTGGTTTAGCTAATACTTGTCCACGTTCGATATCTTCACGTGCTACACCACGTAATAAAGCACCGATGTTGTCGCCTGCTTCAGCGTAGTCTAATAATTTACGGAACATTTCAACACCTGTAACAGTTGTTTTAGATGTTTCGTCTTTAATACCAACGATTTCAACTTCGTCACCAACGCGAACTTCACCACGTTCAACACGGCCTGTAGCAACAGTACCACGTCCAGTGATTGAGAATACGTCTTCGACTGGCATCATGAATGGTTTGTCAGTATCACGTTCTGGAGTTGGGATATATTCGTCAACTGCAGCCATTAATTCTAAGATTTTTTCTTCATAAGACTCGTCGCCTTCTAAAGCTTTCAAAGCAGAACCTGCGATAACTGGAACATCATCGCCTGGGAAATCGTATTCTGATAATAAGTCACGAACTTCCATTTCTACTAATTCTAATAATTCTTCGTCATCAACCATATCCATTTTGTTTAAGAATACAACGATGTATGGTACACCAACGTTACGTGATAATAAGATATGTTCACGTGTTTGAGGCATAGGACCATCAGCAGCAGAAACTACTAAGATAGCTCCGTCCATTTGAGCAGCACCAGTGATCATGTTTTTAACGTAGTCCGCGTGTCCTGGGCAGTCAACGTGTGCATAGTGACGAGTTTCAGTTTCATATTCGATATGAGAAGTGTTGATTGTGATTCCACGTTCTTTTTCTTCTGGAGCGTTATCGATAGAATCGTAGCTTTGTGCTTCCCCGCCACCGTGTTTTGATAATACAGTAGCAATTGCAGCTGTTAATGTAGTTTTACCATGGTCAACGTGTCCGATAGTACCAATGTTAACATGGGATTTAGAACGGTCAAATTTTTCTTTTGCCATTTTGAATGTTCCTCCTAAAAATATAAATTTTATTGTTTGTTTTATATGTGATAGACGTTACTAAAAATCGTCTGATCATCATAAGCTATTTTACACGAAATCTTGAAAAAAGGATAGTTCTAAAAACAAACCTTTTATTCTCAAGGAAAATTATGCGTTGCCGCCGTTTTTCTTGATGATTTCTTCTTGAACAGACTTAGGTACGTCTTCATAGTGGTCAAATACCATCATAAATGTACCACGTCCTTGTGTTGCTGAACGTAATGTTGTAGCATAACCAAACATTTCAGCTAAAGGTACCATCGCATTAACGATTTGAGAGTTACCGTGTGCTTCCATACCTTCAACACGTCCACGACGACTTGTTACGTGTCCCATGATATCACCTAAGTAATCTTCAGGAACAGTAATTGTAACTTTCATCATTGGTTCTAAAATAACTGGGTTTGCATTTTTAGCCGCAGCTTTCAATGCCATAGAAGCAGCTACACGGAAGGCCGTTTCATTTGAATCGACATCGTGGTATGAACCATCGTAAAGTTTTGCTTTGATATCAACTAATGGATAACCAGCAAGAACACCGTTGTTCATAGAGTCTTCTAACCCTTTTTCAACTGCTGGGATGTATTCACGAGGAACCACACCACCGACAATTGCGTTTTCAAACTCAAAGCCTTTACCTTCTTCATTTGGTGTAAATTCAACCCATACGTGACCGTATTGTCCTTTACCACCAGACTGACGAACGAATTTACCTTCTGCTTTAGTCGCAGCACGGAATGTTTCGCGGTAAGATACTTGAGGAGCACCTACGTTAGCTTCAACTTTGAATTCACGTTTCATACGGTCTACTAAAACGTCTAAGTGCAATTCACCCATACCAGAGATAACTGTTTCACCAGTTTCAACGTTTGTTTCAACGCGGAATGATGGATCTTCTTCAGCAAGTTTTTGTAGAGCCACGCCCATTTTATCTTGGTCAGCTTTTGATTTAGGTTCAACAGCGACTTGGATAACTGGGTCAGGGAATTCAATAGATTCAAGAATAACTGGTGCATCTAATGCACATAATGTATCACCAGTTGTTGTGTCTTTTAGACCAACAGCAGCAGCGATATCACCAGAGTACACTTTGTCAATTTCTTGACGAGTGTTGGCGTGCATTTGTAGGATACGACCGATACGTTCTTTTTTGCCTTTTGAAGCGTTCAATACGTATGAACCACTTTCAAGGACACCAGAATAAACACGGAAGAAAGTTAAACGACCTACGAATGGGTCAGTCATAACTTTAAATGCTAATGAAGCGAAAGGTGCTTCGTCATCAGCTGGACGAGTTGTTTCTTCGTCTGTTTTAGTATCGATCCCTTTGATAGCATCGATATCTAATGGAGATGGTAAGTAATCAAGAACAGCGTCCAACATTAATTGAACCCCTTTATTCTTGAATGCTGAACCAGCTAATACAGGGAAGAACTCAACGTTGATTGTTGCTTGACGGATACCAGCGACTAATTCTTCTTCAGTGATTTCTTCACCTTCAAGATATTTCATCATTAAGTCTTCGTCAGTTTCAGCAACAGCTTCAACTAATTTTTCGCGCCATTCTTGCGCTTTTTCTAAATAATCTTCAGGAATATCAGTTTCTTGAATATCTGTTCCCAAATCATTTGTGTAGATTTCAGCTTTCATTTTAATCAAGTCAATGATTCCAGTGAAGTCTTCTTCAGCTCCGATTGGAATTTGAATTGGATGAGCGTTTGCTTGTAAACGATCATGTAATGATTCTACTGAATAGAAGAAGTCCGCACCGATTTTATCCATTTTGTTACAGAATACAATACGAGGAACTTTATATTCAGTCGCTTGACGCCAAACAGTTTCTGTTTGAGGTTCTACACCTGATTGAGAGTCAAGAACTGTTACCGCACCATCTAATACGCGTAGAGAACGTTGTACTTCAATTGTGAAGTCCACGTGTCCTGGAGTATCGATGATATTTACACGGTAGCCTTTCCACTGTGCAGTTGTCGCAGCGGATGTAATCGTGATACCACGTTCTTGTTCTTGTTCCATCCAGTCCATTTGTGAAGCACCTTCATGGGTTTCACCGATTTTATGGATTTTACCAGTGTAGTACAAGATACGCTCAGTTGTTGTTGTTTTACCAGCATCAACGTGGGCCATGATACCAATGTTACGAGTTTTTTCAAGTGAAAATTCTCTTGCCATTTTGTATGTTTACTCCTCTCTTTATTTAAATCGATTGTAAATTGACTTTCTGCTGCCACTTTACGCGACAGACAGAGAGGATCTTACCAACGATAATGAGCAAATGCGCGGTTTGCGTCTGCCATTTTGTGTGTGTCTTCGCGTTTTTTAACAGAAGCGCCAGTGTTGTTAGCAGCATCCATGATTTCTTTCGCTAGACGTTCTTCCATTGTGTGTTCACCACGTAGACGTGCGTAGTTAACTACCCAACGTAAACCTAAAGTTGTACGACGTTCTGGACGAACTTCAACTGGTACTTGGTAGTTAGAACCCCCAACACGACGTGCTTTAACTTCAAGAACAGGCATAACGTTTTTCATTGCTTGTTCAAAAACTTCCAATGGATCGTTACCTGTAGATTCTTTGATGATATCAAATGAATTATAGATAATGTTAGCAGCAATCCCGCGTTTACCGTCAACCATTACACGGTTGATTAAGCGAGTTACTAATTTTGAGTTATAAATTGGATCTGGTAAAACATCACGTTTTGCAACAGGACCTTTACGAGGCATCCGTAACTCCTCCTTCCGAAATATGATTTTTCAAGTTGTTATTGTCTTATTATAATTAAGCTTTAGGACGTTTTGTACCGTATTTAGAGCGGCTTTGTTTACGGTCGTTAACACCGGCAGTATCAAGCGCACCACGAACGATATGGTAACGTACCCCTGGTAAGTCTTTTACACGTCCACCACGTAATAATACCACGCTGTGTTCTTGTAAGTTGTGACCGATACCTGGGATATAAGCTGTAACTTCGATTAAGTTTGACAAACGAACACGGGCATATTTACGTAAAGCTGAGTTCGGTTTTTTAGGTGTCATCGTACCCACACGTGTACAAACTCCACGTTTTTGCGGAGAGTTAACGTTTGTTTGAGTTTTCTTAAAACTGTTATATCCTTTGTTTAAGGCTGGTGAATCAGATTTTTCTACTTTAGATTTACGAGGTTTACGTACTAATTGGTTAATTGTAGGCATTCCTTGTTCTCCTCCTTCCTTACTTCGCTTCTAGTTCCACACATCCAGGTGGTTCTTTTTTCGCGATAAAAAATAATGCAATCTCTGCACTCTTTATCAAATATGCTTTGATAGACAGTCAGCACGTCCCTATAAGGAACCTGTAGATAAAGCACCTTTGTTAGGATACCACGATAAGTATCAGCTGTCAACCCTCTTCTTTCGCCTTTCGAAAAAAAGATTTTCCTTCTATTTAAACGTACTTTTCCTTTAAAAATTTTTATGACTTTTTCAAAAACTTTCTATCTTTTTTAGTTAAATAACGGTACAATATCTTTGACTATTGAAGGGGGCGGAAAACAGCGATGAATCTGAAACAAATGGTAGGAATCGAAGCTGCAAAATATGTAGAAGACGGCATGATTGTCGGTTTGGGTACTGGCTCAACAGCAAAATTTATGGTAGACGAAATTGGTCGTCGCATAAAAGAAGAAGGATTGTCAATCGTAGGGGTTACTACTTCAAAAGAAACAGAGAAGCAAGCCTTGGCCTTGGGCATTCCTTTAAAAAATATTGATGAGGTTCCGTATGTAGATCTTACGATTGATGGCGCCGATGAAATCAGCGCTGATTTTCAAGGAATCAAAGGCGGTGGCGCTGCCTTACTTTTTGAAAAATTGTGGCCACTTATTCAAAGAAATGTATTTGGATTGTGGATAAATCAAAAATGGTGGACGATTTAGGGGCTTTCCCGCTTCCAGTTGAGGTTGTTCCTTATGGCAGCCGCCAACTAGTGCATTTATTTGAAGAAAAAGGCTATCACCCAACACTTCGTTTAAACGCTGCTGGCGAAACATTAATAACAGATGGAGGCCACCATATCATCGATTTGCATTTAGAAAAAATTACAGATCCAGAAGCTTTGGGTTCTTATTTAGACAACTTGGTTGGCGTCGTTGAACACGGCTTATTTTTAAATATGGTTTCTATGGTAATCGTCGGTTATGAAGATGGACCGAAAACCTTACATGTTCCCGCACGTTAAGAATGTGTGAAAAAAGATTATTTATATAGGAAGGATAATATATGAAACGAATTGGTTATGCACGCACAACTATTATTGAAGACGATTTAAAAAATCAACTAACCACTCTCCAATCGTTTGGTTGTGATGATATTTTCCAAGAGACATTTGATCCTCAAGCGGAGATCAGTGTCTTAGACGAAGTCGAAAAACTTCTTTCTGCTGGGGATACACTTATTGTTTGTAAATTGCACCATTTAGGTAAAACAACCCGCCAATTAACAGACTTTATGAAAATGCTAAAGGAAAAACAAGTTGATTTTGTCAGCATTTCAGAAGGAATTGATACTCACCTTCCAACAGGTGAAGCCTATTTCCAATTAATGGAGAGCTTATCTGCGATGGAATGTGCACTAATTAAAGAACGAACACTCGTCGGGCTCCACAAAGCTCGTGAAAACGGAAAAGTAGGTGGACGTCCAAAAATCGATGGACGCACCGTCCGCAAAATCCGTGCATTATATTACGAAAACAAAGAAACAATCCAATTTATTTCTAATAAATGCGGCGTTTCGGTGGGCACTTGTTATAAGTACATCAATTTACCTGAGACAGATGTCGAGAGGTTGTATTCCTAAGAATAAAAAAGAAGTCCTTCAGATGGGGCTTCTTTTTTGATTCGATTTCACTCTAATTTTTCAGCAACTTTCACGTTTTTTACTATTTTCCATTGGAAATCTTGCGCAAAACGGTGTACAATAAACGTGGAAATCTTATTTTCAGAAAACTAAACTCAAAGGAGAGCTTATACATGCCAAAATTAGTTTTTTCTCGTCATGGACTTAGCGAATGGAATGCCTTAAACCAATTTACTGGATGGGCTGACGTAGATTTAGCACCTGAAGGTGTTGAAGAAGCAAAAGAAGGCGGCCGTAAAATTAAAGAAGCAGGCATCGAATTCGACGTTGCTTATACTTCTGTTTTAACTCGTGCCATCAAAACTTGTAACTATTTACTAGAATACTCAGATCAATTATGGGTACCTCAAATCAAATCTTGGCGCTTAAACGAACGTCACTATGGTAAATTACAAGGACTAAACAAAAAAGAAACTGCTGAAAAATACGGAGACGAACAAGTCCACATCTGGCGTCGTTCTTACGATACTCTTCCTCCATTAATGGAAGCAACAGATGAAGGTTCTGCAGCAAACGACCGTCGTTATGCAATGTTAGACCAACGCGATATTCCTGGTGGCGAAAACTTGAAAGTTACTTTGGAACGTGCATTACCATTCTGGCAAGATGAAATTGCGCCAGCTTTAAAAGACAACAAAACTGTTTTAGTAGCGGCTCATGGTAATTCATTACGTGCTTTAGCTAAACACATCGAAGGCATTTCTGATGAAGATATTATGGATCTTGAAATCCCAACAGGTAAACCATTAGTTTATGAATTAAACGATGATTTAACTGTGAAAGAAAAATACTACTTATAAGAACTTGTTTCTTATTAACAAAAGCGGTTTGCCAAGGCAAACCGCTTTTTTATGGATTAAATAAATTGACTTTCGGTTAAACAATCTTTATAAATCGCTACTATATCCGCTGCATCCAATGGTACATAAGCCTTTTCGGCAATTGCACTATGGTCCACAGCTTGTTGTGCCATTTCTTCAAATTTATCTGCTTCGATGCCAACTTCTGGTAATGTCATTGGAATGCCACAAGCCACAAAGTAATCATACAATGCTTGAATACCTTTTTTCGCTGCTACTTCCTCTTCTTGTTCGACTATTCCCCAAACATTTCGAGCAAACTGTGCAAATTTGCCTACGGTTTGTTCAGACAAAACGTAATTCATCCAACGAGGCGTTAAAATTGCTAAGCCAATCCCATGCGTAATGTCATAAAACGCACTTAATTCATGTTCCATTGGGTGACAAGACCAAACACCTTGTTTGCCGCGCCCTGTTAACCCATTTAAGGCTAAACTACTTGCCCACATTAAATTAGCACGTGCATCATAATCTTCTGGATTTTCTAAAGCAATAGGACAATTTTTGATAACCGTTCGCATTAAGCCTTCTGACACAAAATCTTGGACGTCTGTGCCTGTCGAAATACTAAAATAGTTTTCAATCAAATGACTGAAAATATCCGCTGAGCCAGCTGCTGTTTGATTTTGAGGAACCGTAAAAGTATTCGTTGGATCCAAGAACGAAACTTTTGGAATCATATTCGGACCACCAAAGCCTAACTTTTGATTGGTTTCTAAGTTAGAAATGACAGCACCTGCGTTCATTTCACTACCTGTCGCTGCTAAAGTCAAGATGGTCACGATTGGTAAAGCAGGACCAGTATACCCTTTTCTGGCTGCAATGACTGTCCAGATATCTTCTTCCGAATAAAAGCCCGCAGCTATTGCTTTGGAACAGTCAATGGTTGAACCACCGCCAACTGCTAAAATAACATCGACTTGGTTTTCTTTACACAACTCAATTCCTTTTCTAACGGTTTCAATGCGCGGGTTTGGTTCGACACCGCTCAACTCAATCAGTGTATGCCCGTTTTTTTTGGGGCCAAATCAGTAATTTGTTGGTACAAGCCATTACGTTTGATACTACCGCCACCATAAACAAGTAAGACATTTTTGCCAAATTGATCTAACACAGCAGGTAATTCGTCTAAACGATCTTTCCCAAAACGGATGTCTGTTGGTACATAAAAATTAAAGTTTTCCATTCTTTCATCCTCCATTCAATCCTCTTACGCATTTATCATACTATTTTTTCAAAAATCCGCCAATAAAAAAGCCGAGCAAATGACAGTTGCTTTCACAACGACCGATTGACCCAGCTTTTGATTCTTTTTTATAACGAATTGCTTGTTTTGATTAACAAATAAAGAAAATAAGGCGCACCGATGATCGCAACAATAATCCCTGCAGGCATTTCTCCATTGCCAGGCAATAGCCGACCAATCGTATCACTAACCAATAAAAGTAAACTCCCAAACAACGCCGCCAATGGCAATACCTGTTTTTGTTGCGTAAAACCACATTTGCGAGCAATATGTGGCGCAAGTAAACCTAAAAAATTAATTCCCCCTGTAACGGAAATCGCTGATGCCGCCAACATCACCGCTAACAGCAACGAAACGATTCGTTCTTTTTTCACAGCAATACCTACAGAAATAGCTGTTTCGTCCCCCAATTGAAAAATATCCAACAGACGATGACGCTTCATCGCAAAAAAGAACCCGATGACTAGCCAAGGCAACAAAGCGCCCACAAAGAACCAATTACTGCCCCAGATACTGCCTGCTTGCCACATTGTAACAAAACGGTACTTTTCAGTGTCAATTTTTGATGTAATTAATAAGGTGAGTGCTGAAATACCCGTACTCAAAATGACACCCGCTAAGACCATTCGAACTGGCGTCAATCCTAAACGATGATGATACGCGATTACTAAAATCCCAACAGCCGCTAGCAAGCCGCCAACTAAGGCCACGAGCGGAAGTGCAAACATCGTGATACTTGTCGTTTCAATAAAACTAATAAACAAAATCACTGCCAAACCCGCACCCGCATTAATGCCTAAAATCCCAGTATCTGCCAACGGATTCCGAGTAATCCCTTGAAGAATAGCGCCGCTTAAGCCTAAAGCTGCGCCCGCTAGGACCGCAAGCACAATCCGTGGTAACCGAAAATCCCAAACTAACAGTTGTTTGGCCTGACTTCCCTGTCCCAAAAGAAGAGCTTTTAAATCCATGAAGGAAACAGATAATTCCCCTTGCGTTAAACTGATACAAGCAGTTAGGATAATCCCAACTATTAAGATAGCCACCCAACGGGACACTTTTTTCTGTGTCATCCTAGTTGCCCTCCTTTACGAAATAAATAAAGAAAGAATGGGATGCCAATTAAGGCCGTGATAATCCCAAATGGTGTTTCAAAAGGCGGATTCACCATTCGAGCGATTAAATCTGCCACCAAAACGAGGAGCGCACCACCTAACGCCGAGAACGGAATCAAGCGCCGGTAATTTTCTCCAGAAACTGTTCGCATCACATGAGGCACCACCAAACCAACAAAACTGACCGAGCCAACTAGCGCCACAGACAATCCTGATAAAAGCAAAATCGTTATACTGGCAAACAACCGAATACGCTGCGGATTTCGCCCCAAACCAATTGTTGCATCATCGCCAAACCGTAAAATAGTCACCGACGGACTAATCAGAATTGCTAATGCAAATGCGCCCAGAAAGATAGGGACGACTATTTTTAATTGTGCCCAAGAAATAACGCTGACACCGCCAAGAAACCAAAACGTTAACTCTTGACTCAAATTGAACTGAATGGCTAAGAATTGACTAAATGATAAAAAAGGGCACTAATACCAGCTCCCACTAAGGTCAGACGCATGGGGCTTGCTCCTCGAATTGAATGATTAGAAAGATAATAAATCAGTGCCACACTCACGCCGGCACCAAGAAAAGAAACAACTAAAAGCCACCAATAACTTGCCTGAGGGAGGAAAGCAAAAACAAGCGCCAAGCCCAAGCCAGCCCCAGCATTGATACCCAGCAAGCCAGAATCTGCCAATGGATTTTGTGTAATCCCTTGCGCTAACGCCCCACTCACCGCTAAACTTGCCCCCACAAAAGCGGCCCCTAAAATCCGCGGCAACCGAACCGTTTGGATGACTTGATGCGCTTGATTGGTCGCATCGAAGTGCGTAAATGAATCAATAATCGTTTGAATCGAAACCGACGTCGCACCAAACATCAATGACAGAAGCATTGTCCCCAGTAGCAAAAAAAGACAGACAAGCAACACTTGCCATTGGTGTCTATAAAATCCGCTTATGCCTTTCATCCATCCAGCTCCATTTCCATCAACTCATAAGAAAGCACTAGTGGCCGCTGTGTCTGACTATGATAACTAATTTCTGCTTGAATAGCGAAAACATCTGCTAAGCCAGTAACAGTAATCACTTCTTGCGGTGTTCCCTCATTGATAATCTTTCCCTCTTTCATCGCAATCACGCGATCAGAAAAACGAGAAGCTAAATTAATATCATGAATCGTCATCACGATAGTTTTCTGATGTTCTTGATTAATTCGTTTTAACACATTTAAAATTTCTAGCTGATGCGCTGGATCCAAATAGGTGGTCGGTTCATCTAAAATTAAAATATCTGTATCCTGCACTAGCGCCATAGCAATCCAAACCCGTTGACGTTGTCCACCTGATAAAATCGCCACAGACTCTCTAGCTAATTCAGTTAAGCCTGTTAATTCTAATGCCCATTGTATGTACTCTTGATCTTCTGTGGTGACACTTTTCCAGCCCGATTGATATGGATACCGCCCGAAAGAGACGAGGTCAAAAACAGATAAATCGATTGTATTTTCTGGCGTTTGTGATAAGATCGCTAGTTCTTGCGCCACTTCTTTTGAAGAAAAATGTTGAAGTTCTTGGTTCTTAATGAACACCTTGCCTTTCTCAGCTGGCAAAATACGCGCAAGTGTTTTTAACAAGGTCGATTTGCCACAACCATTTGGTCCAATAATACTTGTAATAGTTCCCGCTTCAAATGAACAGTTCAGCGCTTCACTAATCACTTGACGACCATATCCTGTAGTTAAGTCCTCTGCCTCTAAATAATTCATAACCATTCCTCTTTAATTTTTCTGTCGTTATTTTACATTTATTGAGAATCGTTCTCACTCATTGTTCCTTGATTATAAAAGACCCTTCCTTAAAAAGCAATGTTTCTTCCAATCAAAAAAACGAATTATCTAAAAAATGCAACTTATTTGCTCAAAAAAGCAAGCGATGATTGACAAACGGTCGTTTTTTAACTGATAATGAGAATCGTTATCAACTAAAAATAAAGGAGTTACACAATGAAACTTTTAAAAAAGACGGTCCTAATTGGTACAACCCTTCTTCTTGGTTCATTCTTACTCGCAGCTTGTGGTAATACGAATAAAGAAGCCAACAACGCTGACAAAACACATGAAGTAACAGATACCTTAGGCAATAAAGTAACCGTCCCCGCGAAACCCAAACGGATTATTGCGAGTTATTTAGAAGATTATCTAGTTGCATTAGGAGAAAAACCAGTGGCACAATGGACAGTTGGACAAGGCAGCATTCAAGATTATTTAGCGAAAGAATTGAAAGATGTCCCCACTATTTCCTATGACTTGCCATATGAAGCGGTTCTAAAATTTGAACCTGACTTATTATTAATCAGTTCATCTGCTCTAGTTGAAGGCGGTAAATACAAAGAATACAGTAAAATTGCGCCAACTTATGTAGTCAAAAACGGCGAAAATGTCACCTGGCGTGATCAATTGGAAGATATTGCCACTGTTTTAGATAAAAAAGAACAAGCGAAAAAAGTGTTAGAAGATTATGATACCTTAACCAAAGGCGTCCAAGAAGACCTCGGCAAAAAGGATGCTGGCAAATCTGCGGCAGTCTTATGGGTAACCAACAACCAAGTCTTTATGGTTAGCGATAATCGCTCAAGCGGAACCGTGCTCTATCAGGACTTAGGCCTCCAAGTTCCAAAATTAGTGGAAGAAATTTCTAAAAACGCTACTGCGGATTGGAATCAAGTTTCTTTAGAAAAATTAGCTGAGCTTGACGCAGACCACATTTTCCTTGTAAACAGCGATGAATCAGCACCTCTTTTCCAAGAAGCAATTTGGAAGAACTTACCTGCTGTGAAAAATAACCAAGTTCATACCTATGATAAAAAAAGTAGTTGGTTATACAACGGACCTATTGCGAATACTCAAATTGTTGAAGATGTAAAAAAAGCGCTCTTAAATTAAAAAAATGCTTGGATGATTGTTTTCACCACATTTTTTTAATTAGCAATTGCCGTTTCTAAACCAACTTCAATCATTTCATTAAACGTCGTTTGGCGTTCTTCTGCCGTTGTTTCTTCGCCTGTCACCAAGCTATCACTCACCGTCATAATCGCCAATGCTTCTACATCAAATTTTGCTGCTAAATAATATAACATTGCCGCTTCCATTTCAATCGCTAATACCCCGTATCGACCTAAACGAAAGACATCATCTAAGCTATCTTTGTAAAAAACATCATCTGACAATACGTTACCAACATGGGTAGTAAAGCCTTTTGCTTTAGCAATTTCGTAAGATTTGAGTAAAAGATCAAAGCTCGCAATTTGTGGAAAATCATATTTAGGAAAATCATTGCGAATCGCGGAAGAAGGTGTCGCTGCTGCTTGTGCGATAACTAATTCACGAACGTTGACTTTTTCTGAAATAGAACCACACGTACCAACACGAATTAACTTCTTCACATTGTAAGAGTTAATTAACTCATGGGCATAAATACCTGCTGAAGGCATCCCCATCCCTGTTCCTTGGACCGAAACACGCTGTCCCTTATACGTTCCTGTGTAACCTAACATCCCACGAACTTGATTATAGCAGACAGGATTCTCTAAAAAAGTTTCCGCAATATATTTTGCTCGGAGGGGATCCCCTGGTAGTAAAATTTTATCGGCAATTTCACCTGGTTTTGCTTCGATATGCACACTCATTCTGGTTTACTCCTTTTTTATAAAGCTGCTAGTGTTGCTTTCACTAACTCTTTGAATTGTCCTTTAACGCGTTCAGTTGTTTCAACTACTTCTGCATGATTTAAGCTACTTTGCATACCAGCTGCTAAATTCGTAATACAAGAGATGCCTAGTACTTTCATGCCACTATGCACAGCTACAATGACCTCCGAAACAGTTGACATGCCAACTGCATCTGCACCCATCGTCCGTGACATCCGAATTTCTGCAGGCGTTTCATATGTCGGGCCAGAAAAGCCCATATACACGCCTTCTTTTAAGTCAATATTTTGTTCCGCAGCCACTTTTTTTGCCACTTCCCGATATTCTTGCGTGTAAGCATGACTCATATCTGGAAAACGCGGCCCGATTTCTTCATCATTTTCACCAATTAACGGATTATCGCCTGTAAAATTAATGTGGTCATTGATTAACATCAAATTCCCCGGTGTATATGTTTCATTTACGCCACCAGCTGCGTTGGTTACAATCATTGAATGAATGCCTAAAGCAGCCATCACACGAACGGGATAAGTGACCGTTTGCATCGAATGTCCTTCATAATAATGAAAACGTCCTTGCATCGCCAAAAACTTTTTTTTCCAGAAAAGCGTTCCGTAAACTAATTGTCCAGCATGTCCAACGACTGTTGAAACAGAAAAATGGGGAATTTCAGAGAAAGGAATAGCAATCGCATCGGTTATTTCATTAGCTAATTCACCTAACCCTGAACCTAAGATTAGACCGAAGTCTGCTTGTTGCACCCCTTTTTCTTTCAAAAACTCAGTTGTTTCGTTTAAATGGTTCGTTAACGTTGTCATGTGTTGCCTCCTCGAATTATTGTAATTGATTTAAAAAGCTTTGACCGTTTTCCGTTGCAGGAACTTCAAAGTTTTCAGCAATCGTTGCTGAAATATCTGAATAAAATCCTTGTGGCAAGCTGCCTTGTTTTGTCATTTTTTTACTATAAGCCAATAAAGGCACATATTCACGTGTGTGGTCTGTTCCTGGGAAAGTTGGGTCATTCCCGTGATCTGCTGTAATTAAAAGCAAATCATCTTCGGCCATAGCTGCCATAATCTCTGGCAAACGACCATCAAAATCTTCGATGGCTTTTGCATAGCCCTTCACATCACGACGGTGGCCATACAGCGCATCGAAATCCACTAAGTTAGTAAAACTTAAACCTGTGAAATCTTTATTCATGACCGTTAATAATTGATCCACCCCATCCATATTGCTCTTCGTGCGGATAGCTTCAGTAATTCCTTGTCCATTAAAGATGTCGTTAATTTTCCCAACAGCGATCACATCATTGCCGTTTTCTTTCAACGAATCTAAAACAGTATGGCCAAAAGGATCTAAAGCATAGTCATGACGGTTACTGGTTCGAGTGAAATTACCTGGTTCACCAACATACGGGCGAGCGATAATCCGACCAATCATATAAGGTTCGTCTTTCGTAATGTCACGAACATATTGACAAATTTTATACAATTCTTCTAATGGAATAATGTCTTCATGCGCCGCAATTTGTAAAACAGGGTCTGCTGAAGTATAAACAATTAAATCCCCTGTTTTCATTTGATGTTCGCCATAATCATCAATGACTGCTGTCCCGCTATATGGTTTGTTACAAACAACTTTTCGCCCAGAAAAATCTTCAATTTGTTTCAGCAATTCTTCAGGAAAGCCGTTTGGGAATACTCGAAAAGGTTTTTTGATGTTCAAGCCCATAATTTCCCAGTGACCGGTCATAGTATCTTTTCCAACAGAAATTTCTTCTAATTTGGTGGCATAGCCATCGTGGTCTGCCACTGCTTTGACACCTGTTAAAGGAGCAATAGTTCCCAATCCAAGTTTTTCTAAATGAGGAATGGTTAGTCCCGCTTCTTTGGCAATATGACCTAGTGTATCACTGCCGACATCTCCAAATTTTTCAGCATCTGGTGCTTCACCAATACCGACTGAATCTAGTACGATTAAATGAACACGTTTAAACACACTTGCTTCCTCCTCTAAGGTCGTAAATACGTCAAGAATGACAATTATTTTACGCTAGCCTTTTAAATAGTCTCGAGAATCAAACAGAATAATCTATTTATTCTCAGCTCTTCAATTATACCATGAATCCGCTATTATTGCGTGTTTAAGACTGGCTTATATTTTAGAAAAAGCAACTTTTTCTAAAATATAAAGAAATAATTACACTAAAAAAGCCCCAGGCTGTTCCCTAGAGCATTGCTGAGATTCCTTCAATTTTCTTCTTAAAAATGAACGCATAAAATCCTTTTGTCATTGTAATATTCCTACAAGAACTGCTTCAAACTAATTGTTTGTCTTTGAAAGGCTTCTTTTACTTTATTACCAAACTGTCCTTTAAGAGCCGTTCCTAGTTGTTGCTGCCTTGTCCCAAAACTTGTTGCTGCTTCGACGACTAGCTTGCGATGCCTTTGATTTGCCTGATTCTTCTCCTGAGCAACCCGTTGTTGCATTGCTACTCCTACAGAACGAACATTGGCTTTATCTGCACTTCTAGCTATCTCCTTTAACAACCGTTGAATCATTTCGTCCACTAAATTACCTCTTTTCATTGCTTCGTTTTTGATACTCACTTCGATAAGTTTGTTCTAAATCCTCTATTTTATGGTTTATTTTTCGTTGTTCTAACTGAATCGTTTCTTGAAACTGTTCAATTATTGTTGAATAGTCCCTTTTCGCTCGATGCAAAGGTTCTCCGTCTAGCGCCAAGCTATTTAAGGCACTTCTTAAACGTTGCTCAGCTTCCATCCATTACCATTTGTTCTCCGTGCGACTGTGCTCGTCGTAAATCGTCACTTTGTTCTTCTAATCCTTGCCGTTCTCTGCGATAATTCGCTTGTAATTCATCCAATGTCATTTTTTGCTCCTATCTAAATTGATTAGCCAGTTCGCTATCGCGGGCAACGATTTCTGCTAATTTGGCGGTGATTTCCCGTTCTAAAGCATCAAAGGTGGCGCTTTTTTCTTTGGCTTGTTGAATACGCAGTTCATGGGTTTCTTTTGGTTGAAACACCTGACTTTGCTTGGTGACACCCACACTAGCTAAGGCTTCCATAATTTCAGCTTCAGTTAACATCTGAACAGAATTTCTAGCCGCACGAAGTCCTGCTTCCCAATTTTGCTCCAAGGTTCGAATCGCTTCTTGATGAATGCAAATCACTCGTTCCATGGCATATTTTGCATTGCGAGCTGCTATTTGAACCACGGCTCTGGCTTGAGCATCCTCCAAATAAATTTGTTGACTACTTGATAAACCGCTACCATTTTTCAGTAACTTTTTCTTCAAAATTTGTAAATTTGCCAATTCACTGGCAAAAACTGTCATGGATTTTCGCTCTTGTCCTTGAAGGCTCGCTTCTAAATTGTGTTCATTATCAGGAATTACCAAATAACCATCTGCATCAAAGAGCCAATTGGCTAAATCATGAGACTTCAACGGATTTTGCAAGCCCATTTGCAAAGCCACTTTGATTTCGGCGCCGGTACCATTGCCCATTAAATTACCTACAATATCCGCCTGATTGCGATAATTGGTTAACCAGCCAGGATTTTCAGCGACCCACTTTTTAGCAGCTGGTGTCAACACCTCATAGGGATCTGGCCCATTAAAACCGACATTTTTCCATTGATTTTCCGCGGCAATATACAACGCTAAATATTCCCCTAAAGAATGTCCGGTAGTAGAAAAAGTGGCCTCGCTGTATTCTTGTTTGACTGCCTCAGCAAAAGCCACTGCCGAACTCAGTTGCCCAGCCAAACGTTGTGGACTCCGTGCATCAGAAAAACCAGGAGATGCCGTTTTGTCCCAAAAACCACCAATCGTGCGCAAGTCCGTTTCCACATCTTTCCAATCACCAGGATTGGTGCCAGCATAACTAATCACAATTTGCGACAAATCAGGAACCCCTTGCTTATCTAAAGGAGCCACAGCCATCGCTTGCATCCCATCCGTCTGAGAATTCTCTTGGATTTTGAGGATTTGGAATTCAGTACCACCAAGACTATGAATAACATTCTCTTTTATTGTAGGAGAATATTTCTTATCTTTTGGATCCAGCCAATAAACAGCACCACTTATTTTATTATAACTTTTGTCTGTTATACTCAAATTGGCTCCTCCTGTCCATTAGAAAATGTCACTCTAACAACATTTTTAGTTATTCCTTTTTTCTGAACTTCTCTGTCGACGACTCCATAATCATCAATTTCATTACTATTTTTTACAAATCCATAATCAAAATAAGCAGTGCTACCAGTAGTATTTTTCAACGTCACAACAATCCTGTACGATCCCGTCATAGTATTAAATCCTGTTCGTTCAATCTCTACCTCTGCTATATCCGCAAAGGTATTTTTCAATACTTTCACTGATTGTTTCTCTACTGCTAGTAAATCTTGTTCTTTTTGTTCTGCCCGTTTGTCCATAAATACTTTCCCTCCAATGCCAATTAGGATGATTCCTAAAATCAATAAAATACCTACTCTAATTCCTTTTTTATTCATAGCTCCTCCTTTTATTTATTCATAGTTAATTGCTTAACCTATGTATCTTCATCTGATATTTATGTTTGACACAACAGCCATCGCTTGCATCCCATCCGTCTGAGAATTCTCTTGGATTTTGAGGATTTGGAATTTTAAATTTCCAAATTTACGTATTCTTCCTTCTTTAATACTCGGTGTATATCTTTTATGCTTAGGGTCTAGCCAATAAACTCTATCACTTAATTGATTATAGTCTTGGTCAGTTATCATTAAATCAACTCCTCCTTCCCATTAGTGTATGTTACTTTTACTGAAGTAGTTGTGACTCCTTCTTTTTGTACCGCTTCATCTTCTACTCCATAATCTCCCAATTCATTCCTCTCTTTCCAAAATCCATAATCAAATTTTACAGAGTCGTTATTCTTATTAAACATTGTCACATACATTCCATACGACCCTGTCATTTCGTTTTTTCCTGCTTCATGGAATTTGACTTCCTTAATATCCGCAAAGGTATTTTTCAGTACTTTCACTGATTGTTTCTCTACTGCTAGTAAATCTTGTTCTTTTTGTTCTGCCCGTTTGTCCATAAATACTTTCCCTCCAATGCCGATTAGGATAATTCCTAACACCAATAAAATACCTACTCTAATTCCTTTTTTATTCATGACTCCTCCTTTCTTTATTTAGAATCGAGACTTTGATAGCGTTTTACTTTTTAGTTTAACATAGCAAAAAGAAATGAATTTTCAATTTCTTGTACTTCACTAGAAAAAATTGAGAAAATAAGTACTAGGAAAAGTTCTCTCGCTAAAGTTGTTTGAAGAACAATCAAAAAAACTGCCCGTTATTTTACAACGGACAGTTTTAAATCTATTTCGTTTTGACGTAATTTTTCCCGTTCGCTTTTGGTCCCGATGATTTTCCGAAGAACACAACTAGGACTAAAATGGTCAATACGTATGGTGCTGCTTGTAGATAAACTTTTGGAATTTCTGAAATAATTGGTAGGTTTTCCCCAGCAATACTCAAGTTTTGTGCAAAACCAAAGAATAAGGCTGCGCCCATTGCCCCAAGTGGATTCCATTTACCAAAGATCATTGCGGCCATTGAAATAAACCCTTGTCCTGCAATTGTGGTAATCCCAAAACGACCCGCAATACTTTGAGCAAAGACAGCTCCGCCCATACCGCCTAAGAAGCCGGATAGCAAGACGCCAGAATAACGCATTAAGTAGACATTAATTCCCAATGTATCTGCCGCTTGTGGATGTTCCCCCACAGAACGTAACCGTAAGCCAAAACGTGTTTTATAAATGACAAACCAAGCTAAAATCGCAATCAAAATTGCTACGAAAGCTGGCAAAGAGGTTTTTGCAAAGAATAGTTCACCAATTACTGGAATTTTTGACAATCCTGGGAAAGAAAAATAGCCAAATGATTGTGTAATCATATCTGTTTGTCCTTTTTGATAAATAACTTTTACTAGGAAAACCCCTAGCGCCGGTGCCATCAAGTTAATGACAGTACCACTGATAATATGATCTGCTCGTAAGTTAATAGTTGCAACGGCATGTAAGAGAGAAAAGACAATCCCGACAACGCCTCCTACTAAACAAGCAATCCATGGTGTCGCCGCGCCAAATGTATCAGCAAACGTCAAGTTAAAAACGACCGAACTGAAAGCGCCCATTACCATAATACCTTCCAAACCAACGTTAACCACACCACTTCGTTCTGAGAACGTTCCGCCTAATGCTGTCAAGATGAGCGGAGTTGCATACACTAATGTTTGCGTGATGATTGAGGAAATTGTTGCTAAATCCATTAGATGTCTCCCCCCTCTTGATTGTTTTTGTCTGGCGCCGCTTCAATTGTTTCTACAATCGCTACTTCTTTTTTACTACCAGACGCTTTTGCTAACAAGAAACGAATTAAATAACTAATTCCCACAAAGAAAATAATCGCTGCAATAACAACATCAACTAATTCTGTTGGTACACCAGCTATCAACGGCATTCCTTGTCCACCAAGTTTTAACATTCCAAACAGTAATGCGGAAAGTAAAATCCCGATTGAGCTACCTGCTCCTAATAGAGACACGGCCATACCATCGAACCCAATGCTCAACGATGTGTTTTGAATAAAGAAGTTTTGGAAAGTCCCCAATCCTTGGACCGCACCACCTAAACCAGCCAGCGTTCCTGAAATCATCATGGATAAAATAATCGTTCGCTTGCTGCTCATTCCAGCATATTCAGAAGCAAATGGGTTTAACCCCACCGACCGAATTTCAAAACCAAGCGTTGTTTTTTTCATCAAGAACCACACAAGAATAAGGAAAATGAAGGCCAAGAAAATGCCGATGTTTAAACGAGAGCCATCACTGATACTTGTTAAAAACGGTGAGCGTAATGATGCATTCGCACCAATCATTTTGGTAATCCCTTTATTCGCCATAATACTTGGTTTCATGACATTATTAGCAATATGATTTCCTGTGTATAATAAAATATAATTCAACATAATCGTAACAATAACTTCACTCGTCCCAAAATAGGCACGCAAGAAACCTGGAATGGCTGCTGCTAAAGCTCCTGCAACTGCCCCAACAATAATCGCCACCGGCAACGCAATCATCCGGGGTGCATCAGGCATGGATAAAGCGACCCAAATACTAGCCACCCAACCACATAAGGCTTGTCCTGAAAGCCCGATATTAAAGAATCCAGCCGAATTTGCCACCGAGAATCCTAAAGCGGTAAAAATCAACGGAGCTGCGGTGACAAAAATCTCACCAATACTTTTCTTTCCTTGGAAAGCTGTTTCAAACATCGCTTGATACCCAGCCACTGGGTCATAGCCAAAGATAACCATAATAATTGCCCCTAAGAGGAAACCCATAATAACAGATAACACAGGGACTAAAATATTTCTTATTTTTTCAGAACGATTATTCAACAGTTTCACCTGCCTCTACTTTTGATAACTCAGCACGGGCTTCTTCCAATGAGTAGCCAGCCATTAACAAGCCCAATTCATTTTCTGTCGTTTCTTTCGGATCAACAATTCCGACAATTTCCCCCGCATGAATAACAGCGATACGATCAGAAACATTTAAAATTTCGTCTAATTCAAAACTTACTAATAAAACAGCTTTATTTTTATCTCTTTGTTCAATTAGTCGACGATGAATGTATTCAATAGCTCCGACATCTAAACCGCGTGTTGGTTGAGAAACAATCAACAAATCTGGATCGCGGTCAACTTCTCGGGCAATAATTGCTTTTTGCTGATTCCCACCTGAAAGCGCCCGAGCTGGTACTAGTTCATTAGGAGTCCGTACATCATATTCTTCAATTAATTCACGGGCGTGTTTGTTAATCATTCGATAGTTTAAAATACCTGTTGAACTGTATGGTTTTTGGTAATACGTTTGTAGGCCAATATTTTCAGCCAATGTCATCTCTAATACCAAGCCATATTTATGTCGGTCTTCAGGAACGTGGGCGACACCCATTTCCGTAATTTCCCGAGGTTTGCGATTAGTAATCTCTTTTTCATTCAAATGAATGGACCCGTTTTCGACTTTGGTTAATCCTGCTAAGGCTTGGATTAATTCTGTTTGTCCATTGCCATCAATCCCCGCAATCCCAACAACTTCCCCTGCTCGGACATCTAAGCTAAGATTTTTCACTGCATCTAAGCCGCGGCTTTCTTTCACTACTAAATCTTTAATTGATAAAATTGTTTCTTTCGGTTGCGCTGGTTTTTTCTCTGTTTTGAAGGAAACAGAACGACCCACCATCATATCGGCTAACTGTTGCGAAGAAACGTCTTTCACATTGACGGTGCCAATACTTTGCCCCCGGCGAATAACCGTACAACGGTCCGCCACTTTTTTAATTTCATCTAACTTATGTGTAATTAAAATGATCGATTTGCCTTCATCGGTTAGTTCTTTCAAAATAATCATTAATTCATCAATTTCTTGTGGCGTTAATACTGCGGTTGGTTCGTCAAAAATTAAAACGTTCGCACCACGATATAAGGTCTTTAAAATTTCAACCCGTTGTTGCATACCCACAGAAATATCGCGAATATAGGCATTGGGATTTACATCCAACCCGTATTGCTTAGACACTTCTTCAATCTCTTTTTTCGCTTTTTTCCGGTCTAAAATACCGCCATGGGTAGGTTCACTACCTAAGATAATATTTTCAGTCACAGTAAAGGCTTCAACTAACATAAAATGCTGATGGACCATTCCGATTCCTAAACGATTGGCTGCAGTAGGACTTGTAATGTTGACTTTTTCGCCATTCATATAAATCTCACCTGAGGTCGGTTCCAATAGCCCTGATAAGATATTCATCAAGGTCGACTTACCTGCACCATTTTCACCTAGCAGTGCGTGGATTTCACCAGGTTTTACTTGTAAATCAATTTGGTCGTTGGCTTTGAACGTCCCAAATTCTTTGGTGATTTTACGCATCTCAATTACGTTTTCTTCTTGAGACAAGGTCTATTCACTTCCTAACAAAATTATATTGGCAATACTTTAGAGGGTAATTTTGACCCTTAACTAAGTAGTTGAAGAACCTCAACTATTTAGTTAAAAATCCAAACATCATAAAGGGTTTCCTTGGCAGCCGTCGCTGCCAAGGACCACTTTATTTTTAGAAGGAACAATAATGAGCCCTTCTTTTTTCATTTAGGAGCTTAAATTATTCTGGTTTTTCTGGGACTTTTACGTCACCTGAGATTACTTTATCTTTTGCTGTTTTAACAGCTTCTTTTGTTTTGTCGTTTAAATAGCCGTCTGTTAAGTCAACGCCACCATCTTTTAATCCATAAACTAAATGTTCGCCACCAGGGAATTTGTCTTCTAACGCACGGTTGGCAATATCTTGAACCGCTGTGCCGACACCTTTAAGCGTTGAAGTTAACGTGAAGTTGTCTTCTTTGCCGTCTTTTGTTTTGTACTTGCCATCAGCATCTTGATCGCGGTCAACACCGATTACCCAAACTTTGTCGCCAGAACCTGATTCATTCAAGTCTTTTGCTTCTTGGAAGACCCCTTGTCCAGTCGCACCAGAAGCGTGGAAGATGATATCAACGCCATTTTGGTACATTGCAGCAGCTAAAGCTTTCCCTTTGGCAGGATCAGCAAATGAAGCCGCATATTTTGTATCAACAGTAATTTCTTTACCTAATTCTTTCGCAGCATCAGCCACACCTTTTTCAAAACCAGCTTGGAAACGGTCAATTACGACCCCTTCTTCACCACCAACAAAACCGACTTTGTTCGTTTTTGTTTCGTTTGCAGCAGCAACACCGGCTAAGTAAGCTGCTTCATTATCTCTAAATGTTGCAGAAACGACATTCTTTTTGCCATCGATTTGATCATCGATTAAAACAAAGTTTGTATCAGGGTTGGCATCTGCTGCAGAAGAAATTGCATCTTTTAGCAAGTAGCCAATACCAAAGATTGTGTTGAATTTACTTGATACCGCTTGGTCAATATTTGTTGTATAGTCAGCTGCATCATTCGATTGAATATATGCATACCCTTTTGAACCTTCTGGTAAATCATGTTCTTTACCCCAAGCTTGCAATCCTTCCCAAGAAGATTGGTTAAACGACTTGTCATCCACGCCGCCTGTATCTGTAATGATTACAGCACTATGCGCTGCATCCCCTTTGCCACCGCCGCTTTCAGCGGTTTTGCCTTTGCCACCACCACATGCTGCAAGTGAAACTGATAAACCTAATGCAATCAAACTAAAACCGAATAATTTTGCTTTTTTCATTTCTGTAAAGCCTCCTAAAAATAGTTTAATGTATTTAAACAACTAAGTTGTTTCTAAGGTTGGTCTGGGACTTTTACGTCACCAGAGATGATTTGTTCTTTGGCTTCTTTAACTGCCGTTTTGGCTTGATCGCTTAAGGCTTCTGTTGTTAAATCAACACCGCCATCTTTCAATCCATAAGTTAAATGTTCGCCGCCAGGGAATTTATCTTCTAATGCAAGATCAGAGATTTTTTTCACAGCAATATTTACACCTTTAATGGTTGAAGCTAACGTTAAGTTATCATCCTTGCCATCTTTGGTTGTATATTTACCGTCTTCGTTTTGGTCACGGTCAACACCAATCACCCAAACTTTATCTTTTGAACCTGTTTCATTTAGCGCTTTGGCTTCTTGGAAGATTCCTTGTCCTGTAGTCGCCGCTGCGTGATAAATAATGTCGGCACCTGCTTGATACATAGAAGAAGCTAAGGCCCGTCCTTTTGAAGCGTCTGCAAATGTCCCTGCATAAGTAGACGTAATTTGAATATCTTTGCCTAATTTTTTGCCAGCGTCTGCTACACCTTTTTCAAAACCAGCTTGGAAACGGCCAATAACAGGTCCTTCAACCCCGCCGATAAATCCTACTTTGTTGGTTTTCGTAGTGTTAGCTGCTGCCACACCTGCTAAATACGCAGATTCATTATCTCTAAATGTTGCAGAAGCGACGTTGTTTTTCCCATTAACTGTATCGTCGATTAGAACGAAATTCGTTTCTGGGTTGGCGTCCGCTGCATCTACTACTGCATTTTTTAGTAAATAGCCAATGCCAAAAATCGTTTTAAATTGACTTGAAATGGCTTGGTCAATGTTTGATGTATAATCAGATGCTTCATTTGATTGAATATACGCATACCCTTGAGGTCCTTCTGGAAGTTTGTGCTCTTTGCCCCACTCTTGCATTCCTTCCCACGCAGATTGGTTAAAAGATTTGTCATCAATGCCGGCTGTATCTGTGACCATTACGACACTATGTTGTGGATCACCTTTTGTGTTGGCGTTCTTTTTGCTATTGCCACCACATGCAGCTAACCCAATGGTTAAGGCAACTGCTGCCAATCCTAGACCTAAAAATTTTGCTTGTTTCACTTTCCGAAAAGCCCCCTACTATTTTATCTATTATTTCATTCGCATTTATGCTATTGAAATCTACTTTGAGCCCAACGAAACCTTATGTCCTTTTTTTAAAAATCTTTATCTGTAAATGAATAGGGCAATAATGCCTCAACTGTCATTGTTTTAGTCGCGCCATCTTTACCAACTAGCGTGACCGGCATTTGTGGATCAAAGAATTCAGCCATTACTTGACGACAAGCGCCACATGGAGAAATGGGTGCCTCTGTATTACCTGCTACAACTAAATGTTGGAAGGTCCGTTCATCTTCTGAAATGGCTTTAAAAATCGCCGTTCTTTCTGCACAATTTGTTAAACCAAAGGAGGCATTTTCAATGTTGACTCCTTGATACATTTTCCCGTCTGCAGTCACTAAGCAAGCGCCCACAGGAAAGTTAGAATACGGTACATAGGCGTGCGCCAATGCTTCTACGGCACAATCAAGCCATTCTTGTTTTACTGTCATCTTTTTCGCCACACCTTCGATTAATTTGAAATACGAATTAATACCCTTCGCCAGTTGCGCCAGAAACAATTGCTACACCCGTACTTGCACCGATGCGTGTTGCCCCAGCTTCAATCATTGCTAACGCTTCTTCTGCATTATGCACGCCACCAGAAGCCTTAACGCCCATGTCAGGACCAACTGTCTCACGCATTAAACGAATGTCTGCTACTTTAGCGCCGCCTGTTGAGAAGCCAGTAGATGTTTTAACGAAATCGGCACCTGCTTCTTTGGCTAATTCACAAGCTTTAACTTTTTCTTCGTCTGTTAATAATGCTGTTTCAATAATCACTTTGACTAACGCTTTTCCTTTGGCTGCATCTACTACGCCTTGAATGTCTTGACGTACGTAATCGTATTGTTGTGATTTTAATGCACCAATATTAATCACCATATCCACTTCATTCGCACCATTTTTAATCGCATCAGCTGCTTCGTATGCTTTAACTTCTGGTGTATTTGCCCCCAAAGGAAAGCCAATAACGGTACAGACAGCGACGTCGGTATCTGCTAATTGCTCGCTAGCAAAAGCGACCCAACAAGGATTGATACATACAGAGAAAAAGTTGTACTCCTTAGCTTCGTCAATAATTTTTTGGACAGCGGCTTCTGTCGCTTCTGGTTTCAAAATAGTGTGATCAATCATGCGGTTTAATTCCATGATGAGAATTCCTCTTTTCTTTTTGTTTTATTCCGTAATAATATCGTGAATCAAAATAGGCTCTTCGCCGGTTGGTCCAATTTCAATGTTTTTATAAAGCAATTGTTCGACTTCTGTCACGTCTTCACGATTGGCATAAATGGTTAATAATGATTCGCCTTTTTCAACTGGGCTCCCTACTTTTTTGTGAAGTTTCAAGCCAACTGCAAAATCAATCGTATCTTCTTTCGTAGCCCGACCAGCGCCCAGCAACATTGCGGCAACGCCAATTTCATTGGCAACGATTTTTTGTACCACGCCTGTTTCTTTGGCAGGTAAATCAAATTGATAAGTTGCGGTTAATAATTTTTCTGGCTGGTCAACAACGGAACTGTCGCCGCCTTGATTTTCAATCATTTCTTTAAATTTTGCGAGCGCTCGACCGCTTGTTAATGCTTCTTCTAATAAAGCCCGTGCTTCGTCTAACGTCTCGGCTTTTTTAGCTAAAACGACCATCTGACTTCCTAAGACATAGCACATCTCCACTAAATCTTCTGGCCCATTTCCTTGCAAGGTCTCGATTGCTTCAACGATTTCTAAACTATTTCCGATAGCCTCCCCTAAAGGTTGTGACATGTCTGAAATTACTGCCATCGTTTGGCGATTTGCCAGTTTCCCAATGCGAACCATTGTTTCCGCTAATCGACGAGCACTTGCTAGGTCTTTCATAAAGGCCCCTTCACCAGTAGTCACGTCTAAGACAATCGCATCTGCCCCTGCGGCAATTTTTTTACTCATAATGGAACTTGCAATTAATGGAATTGAGTCAACAGTGGCGGTCACATCACGTAACGCATAAAGTTTTTTGTCTGCTGGTGCTAGGTCACCTGACTGACCAATCACTGCCACTTTTGTATCGTTCACCAATTGAATAAAACGTTCTTCTGTCAATTCAACTTTAAAACCAGGAATCGCTTCTAATTTATCCAACGTACCGCCCGTGTAGCCTAAGCCACGACCAGACATTTTTGCTACATTGACCCCGACACTAGCAACTAACGGCGCTAAAATAAGCGTCGTAGTGTCGCCTACGCCACCTGTAGAATGCTTGTCGACTTTGATTCCTTCTATAGAAGAAAGATCCACAATTTCGCCTGAATGGACCATCGCTAACGTCATTTGTGTAATTTCTTCGTCTGTCATATCTTGGTAAAAAACAGCCATTAAAAAGGCACTTACTTGATAATCTGGAATTGAACCATCTGTGTATCCGTTGATAATAAATTGAATTTCTTCGCTTGTTAGTTGATGCCCGTCACGTTTCTTTTCAATAATGTCTACCATTCTCATGAATTCGTTCCCTCCGATTTCCCGATAATGTATTATACAACAAAATCGTTCAGCTTTAAACCATTTAGTAAACCAGTTTACTATTATTTTTTTCTTGTGAAAACGCAAACAACACGAACGTTCTATTTCTAAGCTGTTTTTTAAATCGGTTTTGTGCTTTTTCTAGCAATAAACGTCGCATCAAAAACTTTATTGGGAACTTTCCCTGTTGGATCTGCAATAGCTTCCACCAAAAATTTTGCTGCATAATAGCCAATATCAAAACTCGGCTGATAGACGGTTGTTAAACTCGGCACCAAATATTCGGAAATTTCCAAGCCATCAAAACCAACCACCGAAATATCGTCAGGAATTTTCTTGCCCGCTTCTTCAATGGCTTGATAAGCTCCCATCGCCATTTCATCATTGCCACAAAAAATTGCTGTGATTTCTTCATTTTTCAAAACTTCTTTCGCCGCAGCATAGCCGCCATGCAAGTTCAATTCCCCAGCACAAACATAATGCGGACGAAAAGGTAAATTATTGTCCTGTAACGCATGCTGATACGCCGTCACTCGTTCCGTCAAACGATAATAGCCGGCACTTTCACGCAACATGCCAATATGCTGATGCCCTTGTTGAATCAAATGATGGACCGCTTGATAAGCACCTTCGTACTCTTTAACGATTAATCGTCCACTATCTCGTGGATTAATCCCACGATCGACAAGAATGACAGGAATCGGATGTTCTCGTCGGTCTTTTAAAATATGATTTTCTGGCAAAACATTCGGCGTGGCAAAAATAATGCCATCCACCGACCGATGAATCAACTCGCTAACATATTGCATCGCTTGCTCGGAATCATGCTTTGAATTGCATAACAAAATCATGTAGCCTAACGAATTTAAATATGTTTCTACACCTTCAATCACTTTTGAGAAAAAGAAATCCGTCACATCTGGCACAATCATACCAATGGTTTTGGAATGACGGTTGATTACATTCGAAGCAAAGTAATCTGGTTTGTAATGATTTTCAGCGACTACCGCCAACACCTTGTTGCGGGTTTTTTTCACTGAAACGACTCCCTTTATTATTCAGAATTTGTGAGACGGTTGTGACAGAAACACCAGCCATATCAGCAATTTCTTTAATCGTTAGTTTCATCGCGCCCCTCCCAACGTCTCCTTTTGCATTGACAGACATTTGTAGACGTGTTACAGTCTTCAAAATACTTATCGAATCTTTTACATTTTAACAAAAAAAAGACAAAAGAAATAGACTAAAAAGATTAAAAAACAAAAGAAAATGGAGGCTATTTTTTTCATGGAAGAATCCCGTGTCCGTCAATTACCAAAAATCGAGCTGCACTGTCACTTAGATGGGTCGATTCGACCAACCACTTTACGCACCATTGCTGAAAAACAAAACATTCCATTACCCCAAGACGAACAAGCCTTGAAAGAGTTAGTGGTTGCCCCTGAAAAATGCACCGATTTGAATGATTATTTAACTCGGTTCGACTTCGTGCTAACCTGTCTACAAACAGCTGAAGCTTTGCAAGCAGCGGCGTATGACGTGATTAGCCAAGCTGCCGAAGATGGCGTGGCATACATAGAGGTGCGTTTTGCGCCTTCGCAACATACAGAAAAAGGCTTACGGTTACCTGAAATCGTGACCGCTGTTTTAACTGGCTTAAAACAAGGCGAAGAAGATTTTGGTGTAAAAAGCAATGCACTGTTATGCGGCATGCGGCATGACCAACAACAAGCCATAGAAAAAATCGTTCACTTAGCGCATGATTTCAGAGAGACAGGCGTTGTCGGCTTTGATTTAGCTGGCAATGAAGTCGATTTCCCTCCATACACATTTGAAGACGTATTAGCTTTAGCCAACCAATTGTCAATTCCATTAACACTCCACGCTGGGGAATGCGGCTGTGGCAAAAACGTCGCTGATGCTGTCACTTTAGGTGCTACTCGGATTGGTCACGGTATTGCTTTGAAAGATACACCCGAATACTTGGCGCTCTTAAAAGAAAAAAAGGTTCTTTTAGAAATGTGTCCAACTAGCAACTTCCAAACAGGCACCGTCAAAACATTGGCTGAATACCCTTTTCAACAATTTATAGAGGCTGGCTTAGCCGTCTGCATCAATACCGATAATCGCACTGTTTCAGATACTACGTTAACGAAGGAATTCATGAAATTGGCCACTTGGTATCAATTAAGTTATGACGAAATGAAGCAACTCACTAAAAATGCGCTTGCAGGTGCTTTTTTATCGCCAGACGAAAAAAAACTGTTGAACCAAAAAATTGATCAAGCATATCTATTCTAAAAAAGAACCTCCACTAAAGTGGAGGTTCTTTTTTACTCTGCTTCTTTAACACTTCGTAAAATATAATAGCCTTTGTCTTTTGTCACAATTTCAACATTGCCAAATACTTCAGCCATTTTCTTTTCTGCACTAGGTGCACCTTGTTTCTTTTGAATAACTACCGTTAGTGTGCCACCAACTTTCAACAACGGAAAAGCCCCTGTTAAAATGCCATGGACAACTTTTTTGCCTGCACGAATGGGCGGGTTGCTAACAATCGCCGCGTAGGTCGTTTCGTTTAAGGTTTCATACACATTGGAAGAATGAATATCCACAGTAGTAATTTGGTTACGTTGGGCGTTCATTTGAGCTAGCCCAACTGCCCGTTGGTTGACATCCACCATTTCCACCAGTCGACCAGTCGCCGCTGCTAAGGACAACCCAATTGGTCCATAGCCACAACCAACATCTAACAAACGGCCTGCTGGTAAATTTTCCCATTCAAAGGCATCAATCAACACACGAGAACCATAATCCACTGTTCCTCTTGAGAAGACCCCGCTATCGGTCGTAAACTGAAAGGTCCGACCACGTAATGGAAAAGACCAGCTTTCTAAATCATGTGCTAATTCTGGATTTTCTGTATAATAATGATTCGCCATTTTGTTCTTCCTATCTATGCTTGTTTTGGTTTTAGTCTACCTTTTATTTCTCGAACAATCAAGGCACCTAATAATTCATAGCCCACTTGTGAAAAATGCAAACCATCCGCTTGTAAAAATTCATCCGTTCCAGGATAAACAGTCATCGCTTTATACAAATCAATAACTGGCAAGTTATGTGCCGCTCCGACTTCTTGTGCAACCTTGACCAATTCCTTGATACGCGTCTGTGGACGTTCTGGACGTCTGCCACTATCCGCATATGGTGGCGTAATTAAAATCACCTTTTCTGAACCAATTTCGTGAATCATTGTTTCAAGGTTTTCTCTAAACGTGGCTACTGTTATATTTCGATCCAGTGACGCATCATTGGCGCCAAAGAAAATCACCACCTCATCAGGTTTCTCAATTAGTACTTCTTTATTTAATCGTTTTAAACCATCCTCTGTTGTATCGCCAGGCATTCCAGCATTAATAACAGCCACTTCTTCTAGACCCATCGCAGCAATATCCCGTTTCACTAAGTCAACAAGAACAGGTGAGACGGCTTCGTCTAAATAACCAGCAGTAATGCTATCACCAAATAATACAATTTTTCTCATGGCTTTTCCCCTCTTTTCTAACAGTTTTCTCTTTTCATGATACCATTTCATCATAAATTGGCGAAGAAGGGAATTCTTTTGTAAAATCCTGTGTTTCCCTTGTGAAATTATGGTAAAATGTACAAAGATTGAACAGGGTTTGGTGGAGGAACAATGGACGATAAAATGAATTACTACCCAATTTCCAGAGAAGAATGGCATGGGTTTTATCATGACGGCAAAGCACCGTTAACCGAAGCAGAATTGGATAACATTAAAAGTGTGAACGACCAAATTTCACTAAAAGATGTACAAGAAATTTATGTACCCTTAACGCATCTTATTCATTTATACATGAAAGAATTTGAATCGCTAACACTTAGCAAAGGATTATTCCTACATGAATATGTCTCTGTACCACCATTCATCATTGGAATTGCCGGCAGTGTCGCCGTTGGTAAAAGCACCACCGCTCGTCTTTTGCAAAGAATTCTGGCCCGAACGTTTAAACGAAGAAACGTTCAACTCATTACAACGGATGGATTTTTGTATCCCAATAAAGTGTTAGAAGAACAGGGAATTATGGACCGAAAAGGGTTTCCTGAAAGTTATGACATGGAGAAGCTAATTAATTTCTTAAACGAAGTCAAAAGCGGCAAAGACGAAATTAAAGCACCCGTCTATTCTCACAGTGTCTACGATGTTATCGAAGGCGAATATGAGTTGATTCAACAACCAGATATTCTGATTGTTGAAGGCATTAACACATTACAGTTACCCGCCAATCAACAAATTTATGTGAGTGATTTTTTTGATTTTTCTATTTTTGTGGATGCCGATCCAGCCTTAATTGAAAAATGGTACCTAGAACGTTTTGGGGCCTTATTAGATACGGCTTTCTTAGATCCTAATAATTATTATTACCAATATGCAATTGGCAAACGAGAAGATGCTTTCGCCATGGCACGGAATGTTTGGAAAACCGTGAACTTACCGAACTTGGAGGAATATATCTTGCCAACGCGCGGACGTGCGGACATTATTTTGCATAAAACGGAAAATCATTTGATTGACCAAATCTATCTACGTAAATATTAAGGGTTGACGAGCTAAGAAATATCCTGTATCTTTTGTAGAAATATCCTTGAAAATTTTCAGCAGAATGCATGACTTTCAAGGAGTAAAATGTTTTAATAAGTATAGCTAGACAAAGAAGAGTACGGAACAAAAGTGAACCACTTTTTAACCGCCTGATTCTCGGCTGTTTAAAAGTAGCCCCTGCGGAATTAAGCCAAAATTTTCTAAAAATCGTAAAACAATTTTTGAAAATCCTTTCTTAATTCTTGGTGCTGACCACTTTTTAACCGCCTTTTCTTTAGATAAATTTAAATGGATAAGGGGTAATAGACGTGACTAACGTTGCCGATTTGACATCTGTCGAAAAAATTATTGTTTTAGACTTTGGTAGTCAGTTTAACCAATTGATTACTCGTCGTATTCGTGAATTTGGCGTATTCTCTGAGTTATTAAGCCACCGAACTACGGCAGAAGAAATTCGCAAAATCGCGCCTAAAGGAATCATCTTCTCAGGTGGACCAAACAGCGTGTATGACAAAGATGCTTTTAGCATTGATCCAGAAATTTATGAGTTAGGAATTCCCATTCTTGGCATCTGCTACGGTATGCAATTAATGACTCATAACTTAGGCGGAAAAGTAGAACCTGCCGCAAACCGTGAATACGGAAAAGCAGAATTAGAAATCCTTGGTGATGCGACCTTATTCCAAGGAACACCTGCGAAACAAACCGTTTGGATGAGCCACGGTGATTTAGTAACAGAAATCGCTCCTGGATTCGAAAAAGTTGGGACAAGCAACGATTGTCCAATCGCTTCTATCGAAGATGCCAACCGCAAATTCTACGGCGTACAATTTCACCCAGAAGTTCGTCATTCAGAATATGGTAACGACTTATTACGTCATTTTGCTTTTGATGTGTGTGGCTGTACTGGTGACTGGAGCATGGAAAACTTCATCGATATGGAAGTCGCTAAAATCCGTGAACAAGTAGGCGATAAAAAAGTCTTACTTGGTTTATCAGGTGGCGTTGACTCAAGTGTTGTCGGCGTGCTTTTACAAAAAGCCATTGGCGACCAATTAACTTGTATCTTCGTTGACCATGGATTATTACGTAAAGGTGAAGCAGAACAAGTAATGGAAAGTTTAGGCGGTAAATTTGGCTTAAACATTATTAAAGTAGATGCGAAAGAACGCTTCTTAAGCAAATTAGCAGGCGTTTCTGACCCTGAACAAAAACGTAAAATCATCGGTAACGAATTTGTGTATGTTTTTGATGACGAAGCAACTAAACTTGCTGGGGAAGAAGGCGTTTCATTCCTAGCACAAGGAACTCTTTACACAGATGTCATCGAATCTGGTACAGAAACTGCGCAAACAATTAAATCACATCACAACGTTGGTGGTCTTCCTGAAGACATGCAATTTGAATTAATTGAACCTTTAAATACATTATTCAAAGACGAAGTTCGTGCCTTAGGAACTGAACTTGGCATGCCTGATGCAATCGTTTGGCGCCAACCATTCCCAGGACCAGGATTAGGTATTCGTGTGCTTGGTGAAATTACAGAAGATAAGTTACAAATCGTTCGTGATTCAGATGCTATCCTACGTGAAGAAATCGCAGCAGCTGGCTTAGATCGTGACATTTGGCAGTACTTTACTGTCTTACCTGGCATCCGCTCAGTAGGCGTTATGGGCGATGGCCGTACCTACGATTACACAGTCGGTATCCGTGCTGTGACTTCTATCGACGGCATGACCGCTGACTTTGCCCGTATCCCTTGGGATGTTTTACAAAAAATCTCTGTGCGCATCGTGAACGAAGTTGCACATGTAAACCGTATCGTGTACGATATTACTTCAAAACCACCTGCAACTGTGGAGTGGGAATAATATATAGGTGAACGCCATACAAGCTTATTGATTTATATGGGTTTCTTTCACCATTGAATTATTCCAGAAGAACAAAATTATGCAAATTTGATAGCTTGTGTACCCCGTTTGTAACCACGAAGTCAGTCGAAAAAAAGCTCTTTGTCAAATAATGTTGGTAAAGAGAAATTGTAGAATCATGTCGAGTCCAGAGGAGAAAATCCTCTGGATTTTTTTATTTGGTTTGTATAGCTTGTCCTTGTTGGACGAAAATACGTAATTTGAAATTATAAAAGTTACGAAAACCATAGGCATTCCGCTTTAACACTTTGATATGATTATTTAGACACTCCAATTGTCCATTCGAGTAAGGATAATTCAAGGCATCAAAATACGTTTGGTTGCGTTTATGAACGGCATACAAAAAGTCTTGGTACAATGTGTAGCGTTGTGTTAACTCAACACTACAGGAAAGAAGCCTGTCCACAAGCTCTGTTTCGGTCAAATAAGTTTTAAATGAAGGGCGCCGACGGCGGTTTAAACTATCCAACTTCTCTTGATTTTTTTGTAATAACTTCCAGTATTTTTTGAGTTATTTTCCTTGGCGTTTTTCAGCCAAACTTGAACTTTTTAATAGATAATTTGTCCAAGTGATTCGATGGTTTCGAAAGATCCGACCGATGTGTTGAACGATATGGAAGCGATCAATGATGAGCTTTGCTTTAGGGAAACATTTTTTCACGAGAAAAACGTAAGGTGTGTATATATCAATGACAATAAATTGGACGTTTTCCCGCACAGATAGTGGAAAACGATTAAAATAACGTTCTAAATAAGACAGTTGGCGGTTTTCAACAATATCAAATAATTTTCTTGTTTGCCCATTTAAAATGATAAAACTCATGGCGCCAGAAACCTGACGAACGGATTTAAATTCATCAAAGTGAAGAACGGTTGGGAAGGTTGTTTTAATTTGTCCATTTATTTTTTCTTTTCGCAAACAATTTTCTTCAAAAATAACATTTAGGTCTAGAATATTTAGGGTTTCTTTGATAAGCTCAGTATAGGACATCTTGATTCCTCCTTAGAATGGGTTAGGTGACTTTAATTCTACAGGATTTCGAGGTGTCTTTTTTGTGAAACAAAAAAGATGTTGGTAAAAATACCAACATCAGAAAGTATAGAGCCCGTTTATCCTACTAAAAAATCCCTGTAGTGATTTATTCAAGACAGGGATTCATTTTATTTATCTCTACTTTTTTGTAACTTACTAAGCAGTATTTCTGAGATTAGAAACGCTCTATTACTTAAAATATTGAGTTGATAACCCATAACTTTGGCAGTATATTGAAAGCTATGAATTTTCTGCATTCGAAACTTTGAATCCAAAAATTTATCTCTTATGATCCAATCTTGCTTTTACAATAGGATCATACCTAATTTCAAATCTACTTGCTATTTTCTGTCTTTCTTGTGGACTTAACTCAAATAGATACATGTATTTAGCTGCCATCTGTTGAAGAATTGATCTAGACATTAAATTTTTCTCTGTTTCTTGGAAAACTTCGTGTATATAGCTTGTGCTTGGATCAATGTACATCGTTTCTAAATAACTACCACTAATTATTAATTTTTTTATCATACTTAAATCGGTCGTTATCAAATTTTTATAGGTAATTTTAAGGGAACTACTACCAGTATCCTTAATGCTTTTATGAATTATAGAGAAACAAATCATCTCTACAAACTTGAAGAGTATTCTTTTTGCCGCAGCTTCTACTTCCCTTTGATTACTAGGTTCAATAACTCCATCTTCAACTATTTTTTCTGAAATAAAGTAAACAAGTTCATCTTTTTCAGATTTCACAATATTGATTAAATTACTTCCCGCTCGTAAGGTAACACTATATGCAGACTCTAATAAGTCTCGCTTAGTCTCCTTAATTATGCTTCCAGAATAATTTTTCAAAATTTGACCTATAACTTCTGATATTTTTTGTGCCTTGTCCATTTCAACAAGAATTTCATTTTTTTCAGTTAATGAGCTTTCTGTATCTGTTTCCTCACTAATCTCTGATTTACCATTCTCAGCAGTTTCAATAAAATGCTTTTCCTCATTATCATTTGAGTCTCTTACTCTATTATAATTCGATCTATTATCTGATACATTTGTATTTTCAAAAACTAAAGTTGGTAGTTCGGTCATTAACTGGTTTAACTCTATTATATCATCTTCCATTCTTAATTCAGGAAAATCTGCCAATAATTTATTTGATACTTCAACAACAGTATTCAAGATAAATTCATCTTTTGATAAATGCGTCAAAAATATCAATACATTCGCATTTATTTCGACATTTATTTTCTGAATCAAATCTACTATAATATTTTTAATTAGATCTTCTGATATGTTGTTTGACAAGTACTGTGCAACAAAAAAATACAATGCATAATTATAAGTAAACGTGTATCTCCCTTCTGAAAATTCTTTTATAATTCTACTCTTGATAAGCCTTTTTTTGTAGTATTCAAACGACATAGTTTGAGAATCTAGTTCATATTTTTCCAAGTAATTTTCGTGAAAATCATGCCATTCAGAATAGCTTAGAGATTTTTCATTATTTGAGAAAACTTTATATCCAAAATAACTCAAATAATTGTGCAATAGAGCCATTTCATTATTGTTTATATCAACGTCATTAATTAGTTGTTTTATTAGTAACTCGTAATAGTAACCATTTGATTGACTATTAAAATCTGATAAATCACGGCCACTATCTATAGATTGAAGTATGATTAAAATGTATAAAGGAACTTGAGGCACATAGCTCTTCCCTATAACTTCATCTATCTGTTTAGTATATTTATCAATATCAAATATTATATCCTTTTCTTCTTTTACATACTCATTTCCAAAACGAATCCATTTATCAACTAATTCTTCTCTTTTTTTGAAATCCAAATTTTTTTGATTTCAATAAATTTAATTCTACTTTCAAGCTCATCATTAAGTCCTAAAATATCAGAAGTATTATTAGGTATACTTTCTGCAACTATAATTATTGTAGAAAAAAATTTGGTAAAAATTTTTTACAAGCTCTTTTTTTCCAATTTTATTTAAGTCTACTCGATCCCAATTATCCAATAACAAAATCTTTTTAGATATATCAAATTGCAAAAAATGCTCATACATATTTCCCTCATATTGTCTGGAGAACTCCTTTTTTATGAGTTGTTCTATTTTTTTTAATACGGGGATATCACTAATTTTTTCACCATCTAAAAATACTGGAACCCATTCTTTCTCATGAAAATCACGATACATTTTTTTTAATAAAGTGGTTTTACCTGATTCTTTATCTCCTTCAATAAACCAAACGCCTTTATCATCACCTATTTCATTAAGTAAATGTGAAGCCTTCATATCTTGCTTATTTTTTTCTCTTCAAGAGAATTTTCAAAATCAGGATATACAAAGATATCGTTCAGTAACAAATTCCCATGTCTTGGATGAACAACATACGCACCTAAATCATTAATAAATTTTGACATGCTTTCTTTTATAAAGAATCGATTATTTTCACCTGTAGAGGCATGGTTAATTCTTCGACGCATTGTATCTATTTTTATCTCCTCGAAATCATTTACAATATACATATTTTGTTGAGAATCCCAAGCAAATTGTTCCAAATCGATGTTTACAACAATTGAATTTTCTATTTCTATAGTAATAATATTAAATCCACTGATTTTAGGATCAGAATTTTCTTGAAGTACATTTCCTTCGAGAATTATTGTTTCTCCTAACGGTGATATTTTAGAAATTTGTGACTCTTGGTGTTCGTGCCCAGTAAATATAAAATCAGAAACATTTTCTAAAAGGTGATCAAATTCTCTTTTGTTATTTGGCTCTAACCAGTGAGTAGGATGATGAATAATAGAAAAATTGAAAAGAGCATCATTATCATATTCTAGCCCTTGAAGTTCAGTCATCGGCATATACTTAGTTCCTGCATTTTCATGTAATGTAGAATCCCAAGCGGTATTTATTAAATTAATTTTTATTTTTTGGTCTTCATTTATTGAGAAATTCACGACTTTGAAAATAGGAAAGTCTGATATTAATTCACTAGATTCCCAGAACTCCATAAACTTGGAGAAATAATCATCATAATGATCTTGTAATGTAATTTTTTGGATCAAATTCTCTCTTTTGTCTTCATTATCTTTTATTCTTTCTAAAATGGTTTCTCTTATTACTGAATCCATAACACTAAAATTGCAATCATGATTACCCGGAACACATAAAAAATCAGTTCCTTCAAATTCAAAAATAACATCCGAAAAAAATCAAATGCAACATCATATTCTTCCTGTTTTCCACTAAATGCAGAATCTCCATTCATTAGAAATAATTTTTTTTCACTACTATTAATTCTAGAAGCTATCGCCTTGATCAATTGCTGTTTTTTTTCTAATATAGAATTATTTCCTGCCATAAAATGAACATCCGAAAAATTAACAATTGATAATTTCATAATAATTCCTCCCTTAAGACTCCTCTACTATTAGAGATAATATCATTCACCTTTTTAAATAACTATTATTATTATACCACAATAAATGAAACGTTTTTCCATTATTAACAGGAAAAAAGCATTTAGAAGCATAAACCTCAGCAAAAATTTATTCTCTATCTCATGTATATGCACAATAAAAAAACCGCCAATATTTACAGTCTCTACAATCTATTTTTGCTCAATATTAACAATTCTTTCAATAATATTGAGCAGTTCATCTTTATTCTTTGATAAAGATAGAGCGTGAATAACAGCAGCTTCTCTATTAGTTGTTGTTCCAAATGAAAAGAAAGCTGGATAATCTCCATCAAGGGCTTCGATAATTTTTTCCAGTGTACTTATTTGAATGTTTGCAGACTTCCCTCATTCAATCCTACCCAAGTACGAAACAGCAAACCCAATTTTATCAGCTAACTGTTCTTGAGTCATGTTTTTAGAAGTTCTGAGTTCTCTAATACGATTCACTATTTCCTGTTCTAATTTCATAATGGCTATCCCCTTTAAACTCTCTCAATCAAGATTAAAGGTATTTCACCATTTTGTTTAGAAATCAAAAGACCTTTTATTAGACATTAAATAAATTTATTAGTACTTTTTTTGATATGATTACATCAGTTGTTAATTTAGAAATGGAGTACGAAAAATGAAAAGGAAAAAATTAGTGACACTTTTATATTTAAGCTTAGCAATGTTTGCATCGTTTGTACAACCCAAACAGCGGAGAGCATTTTTACACGGCAAACACTAATGAAAAGAATCATTTTAATAAAGTTGGTTGGAAGTATTAGAGAATCGGATGGTATTCAGACACGAAAAAACTGTACCACTATATCGTGCGTATAATCAAAATGCAAAAGCTAGTTCCCAAAGTTACACGGTAAACTATGCAGAACAAAAAAAGCTGTTAAAAGTTGGCTGGAGAAATGAATGAATAGCATGGTACGGTACTAAAAAGGAATCGACAACACCAAAGCCAACGCCTGTCACTAAATATAAGGTGACTGTAAATGTAATTTGTGAAGGTAAAGTTATAAAGACTAAAAGTGAAATGATTGAAAAAGATAAGCAGTACACAGACTTTGCGGAAGAAATTAGCGGCTACATCTTAAACGAATATAATGTAAAATCTGTCATAGTAAATAATAATACTACAATCAGTTTTGATTACAAAAAAGTAGAATTAGTTGATACATTCAATATGAAAATTTATGTCGATAACGTATATTACAAAACGATTAAGAAAGGCGAATCCTATCAGCCAGCAACAAAAAATTTGGGATTAGATGAAAATGAATTTGATCTATCTAATTCAGTCACCGATCAACCTAAAAACTGGATCGATGGTCAAACATATAACTATGACTTTTACGTATCACATTACGAATTATTATCAAATGCTGAAAAAATAAAAGCAATCAATACTATACTTTCTATTCTTATCTAGTTGTTACTTCCTAAATGGATCTTTATACTTTCTTTTGTTTATACTATCCCTTACTCGATCTTCTGCTTCTTGTCCTCGTATATACTTAGCTATCGTTTTTTTGTTCAGTCCTACAGCGCTCACATAATAGCCTTTTGACCAAAAATATCGATTTCCATAATTGTATTTTAAATTCGCATGACGTTCATGAATGACTACTGCACTTCTTCCTTTTAAGAAACCCATAAAACCTGATACACTCAACTTCGGTGGAATTCTTACCAACATATGGATATGGTCGGGCATTGCATGCGCTTCAACGATTTCGACTTCTTTCATTTCACACAATTTTCTTAGTATTTTCCCTATATCTCGCCTCAATTGACCATAGATTACTTTTCTTCTATATTTTGGTGTAAACACAAGATGATACTTACAATTCCAACGAGTATGTGCTAAACTTTTATCGTCGTTCGACATTCAAAAACTCCTTTCGATTTGATAACGGTTGGTAGCCTTTATCTATTATATCGAAAGGAGTTTTTATCGCTAAAGCTCTGACCTCCACGCGCAGTATGCGTGTTTTTTATCGAAAACTCTTTAGAGATTTTGGCTGATCAAAGTCATTAAATAAAAAAACAAATTACATTTCTTAAAATATCATCTAAAACATCTCATTTTAATAATAAATTTTGTGAATATTTTAAAAAAATAAATACAGAAGAAAATATCATTACAGTATTTACTGAAATCGCTTTCTTGTGTAATATATAAAAAAGGAGGTTTTTACTATGAAATGGCTTACTGAAGAAACAAAAATAGAAAAAAGAGGTGTTATAACGTGTACATTATTCAATTGTACAAGTAACAGCGCTAACTGCAAAATCAGAAAATGCTCTTCATACAACGGTAATTGTTTTATTAATTATTAACTAACTTTATTTTAGAAATTCTAGCTGGATTGGAGTGATCATTGTGAAATTATCTACATTTAATATTGAAAAAGAAATTCCAGATGGAATCATAGTTTATAATACTTTTCTTCTGGTGTTCTATTTCTTAACAATGAATATAAAATGAATATCTTAATTTAAAAAAGGAAAAAATGTATAAAAAGATTTAGAGAAAGAATTGACTAAAGGAAGTATGCTTGTTTCAGATGAAGTAGATGAAGTGTCACAACTAAAGGTACTAAACAATGCGACTCGTTTCAACACTCAAGGAATTAGTTTTACTATTGCTCCCACAATGAAATGTAATTTTGCATGTCCTTACTGTTTTGAAGAAGGAGTTAGATATAATACAATGACTCAAACAATCGAGAATGAAACAATAGAATTCATAAAAAATTTTTACATACAAAATACTCCTTTTGGTATTTGTTGGTATGGTGGAGAACCATTATTGGGCATTAAAAATATCGAAAGAATTACTAACAAATTGTTTGAAAATGAATCTTTAAAAGAAAGCTATCAAGCAGATATAATTACAAATGGATTCTACCTGTCTAGAAAAAATGCAGAATTATTAGCCAGTTTAGGGGTTAAAACTGCTCAAATTACGTTAGATGGACCCCCAGATATCCACGATACTCGTAGAGTTCCTAGGAATGGTAAAAAAACTTTCAATACCATATTAGAAAATATCAAAAATTCATATGATCTTTTGGAGATAGTTATTCGAGTAAACGTAGACCGCACTAATATATCTAGAGTTCATGAAATTTTAGATATTTTAGAAGAAGAAGGTCTTCGAAATAAATTAGGTTTTTATATCGCTGCAGTAGATGATAGCGCTTCGCAAAAGCCTAATCCACAATGTTTTAGCGATAAAGAATTCTCAGAGGAAGAGTTCAATTTCTATATTGAAGCACTTAAACGAGGATTTAATTTAATAAATATTCCTGGTCAAAATTTAGGGATTTGTGGTGCTATTTCATTGAATAATTATGTAATTGATCCACTATGCGATTTGTATAAATGTTGGAATGAAATTGGTAGAAAAGAAAAAGCTGTTGGAAATGTTGTTGAAGGTCCCTTGTATAATAATGTTATGGTTGAATACTTGAATTATGAAGCAATTACTGATAAAAAATGTATGGAGTGTAAGGTACTGCCAGCATGTATGGGAGGATGTCCTTATATAACAATTAATTCTGAAAGAAAATGTAATTCTATACGCTACAATGCAGAAAAACTAATTGAGCTAGTATATTCAAATCAGATGGTAGATGGTTAATGAAAAAAGAAATCAGTTTAGTTTTCAAATATATTTTAGAACTAGATCTATCAAAATGGGAATTTTCCTCATTATTGTTTGCAACAATAATGGCAAATTTAATAAATCTTACTCAACCATTTTTCTTAGGAAAAGTAATAGATGGTGTAACAACATTTTCAAATTTAGCAATAGTTAATAATCTTTTATTCATGGCTACTTTCTTTGTTTTCTCAATGTTTTTCTTATATATTAAGAACAAAAAACAATTGAAATAGTCAGTAAGATAGAAATTGATATGCAAAAAAAAATTTTCAACTCTATTTTTAAGATGTCCTACAAAGATTTTCTAATAAATAACGACGGTAAATTGTTAAACCTTATTGAAGAAGATGCTATGGTTTTTTCAAATATTTTATCTACTCTTTTAAGTATGATCATAGATATTTTAAGTTTTTTCATTACAATTGGAATTATGCTGTTCTTAAACTCTACACTAAGCATCATTTTCATATTGATTTTTCCAATTACAAGTTTTATATATTATTTCACAGGAAAAAAATTGAGAAAAAAACAACTGGAATTGAAAAATGAACATGATGACTATATTTCATTTATCACAGAATCTCTCAATAATTTTAAATTGCTAAAAATTTTCAATAAAGAGACTGATCGGGGTAACCACTTCACTAGCAAAATCAGAAATATTTATGATATAGGTATTACAAAAATACTAATTGAAACAAAATCCGAAATTCTACTTCAAATTGTCTTGTTCATAAATAATATGGTAGTTCTCATCTTAGGAATTTATATGATATTCATGGGGACATTTACTTTAGGTTCCCTGATATCTTTCAATTCCTATTCCGAAAAGTTCAAGCAATCGGCATTAAGCCTAACAAAAATAAATAGCAGTATTCAAAATATGCTTGTCTCCTTAGAAAGAATCCATAATATAACAACAAACGGTAAGTATCATTTTAAGGTAGTTGAAGAGAATTATATTAAGACCGAAAATATTCATACTGTCCTAATAAATAATTTGAATTACTATGTAGACAGCAAACATATATTAAAGAATCTGAATTTTGAATTTCGTAGTGGTAGTATTAACTTAGTTAGTGGAGAAAGCGGCTCTGGAAAAACTACATTATTTAATATACTGACCAAACTAATAACAAGTTATTCAGGACAGATCTTTTTTGATACAGTTAACATACAAAATATTCCAAATAAAGAATATAGGAAAATAATATGCTACGTGACTCAAGAAAGTCTTATTTTCTCAGAAACTATTTCTAATAATTTGAAATTATACAACAAAAATATTACTCAAGAAGAAATTATTGATATCTGCAAAAACTAAATTTGCATGAATTTATTAGCAAGTTAGAAAATGGTTATGATACTTACATCTATAAGGGTGGTGAAACTATCTCTGGTGGACAGGCACAAAGATTATGTATAGCTAGGGCTGCACTAACTAATCCAGATATTTTTATTTTTGATGAAATAATATCGTCCTTAGATGCTTACAACGCCAAATTAATCACAAACTTTGTTGAAGAGTTATCAAAAGAAAAAATTGTTGTTATTTCTTCTCATCAAAAATTAAATGTAAAAAGTTCTTACTCGATTTTAAAACTTTAAATTGTTAAATATAGGAGGAATAAATGATGAACAAGATTCTTAAAATTTTATTAATTATTTTTGTTATTTTAATAGTAGTCATTTTTCTGCCTACTATTATATTTTTCATAATTAAATAGAAAGGAGGAATTTGAAATGAATTGGTTAAATTTTAGTGAACCTTCACTGCGTGGCAATTGTTCAGGTTTAACTTGCGGAATTAAAACTTGTATCTCAGTTTCTTGTCCAAATAATGGGGGTTGCGCATGGAGATGGTGTTGGAATAAATCTTGTTATATCAATCTTTAAACAATAGGAAAGGAGCATATGAATATGAATTGGTTAAAAGACTATAACGAAATTAAACCTAGAGGTGCATGTGTCATAAGAGTTTGTACTCAGTATAATGGTTGTAACCCTCTGTACTGGTGTTGGAGATTAGAAGGTAACTAACTGAAAGAGAGGTGTTTTGTTAATGATTTGGCTTTCGCAAAAATCAATAGAACCTAGATGGTGTTTCTTCCGTACCGCATGTCCTAGAAAACAAAATGATACTTGTATAATTCATATAACTTAAATGGGAATTGTGTTGTTCATAGTTTGAATAGTAACAATATGTTTTTAATCACAAACCCTTAATACAAGTCCGAATGAAAAATTTCTTTATAATCAACTAATTTTTGGTGATAAAATTAAGTTTCTACGAAATAATTATTATGTAATTATTGGAAAAGCCCTATTACCAAAATCATTACTGATGTTGAAATATTTTATTTTATAAAACCTAAATATCTAAAGACTTATTTAACCTTAGTTGATAATATTCTAAATGAACATGCCTATTTTAAATTACTTTACATCTGCATAAATATCACCTCTCCTATTACCAAAGTTGTTGGCTTTTGGGAGGGAATAACAATCAACCCGCTAGAAAACCTATAAATTAGGTTTTCTAGCGGGTTTTCTTTTGTGTTATCACACTTTCCTCCCACCATTCTCCGTTTTTCCTTTGCTCCACCGCCCTCAAAGTCCTATAATTTAATCATAAGAATAGTGACTATTAATAAAATTCATCAACCAAAAGGAAGCGATTTCAACATGTCAAAAGAAACTTTTCTTAAGTATGGTTTTGTTGTCCTCTTCATAGGAATTTTTTTACTTCGTGCCCAAAAAGTTATTTCTGAGCCCCTTTCGTACCTTTTTTCGGGTATTCTTTTGCTTATTGTTGCGTATTTAATACTCGTGAAAAAAATGAACTTTTTCTCAAGTTTGCTCACTGTTACCGATCAACCTTCTTCTACCCAACAACGATTAGGTCAACTTTCTGGTCTTGTCAGTTTATTGATTGGTTTACTTCTGGTAATTCTTAGCTTCATTTTCTTTCTCCAACTTTGATTCCCCCTTGACTCTCCCTTCACTCTTGGCTATGATTACCTTAGCAAGTACAATGGTGTACTGTGAACAGTCGAGCAACGGCGCTCAAAAAGATTGGCTTTCGTGCATTCTTTTTGAGGGCTTTTTATTTTTAGAAAGTAGGGAAATTGAATGGAAAAAATGTACCGCAGTCCGTATGAAGCGTACCCGTATCTATCTTCTAAACCAGAAGATTTACGATGTGATTTTGAATTAATGACTGATGAATTGGCCTCGATGACAGGTCTTCTACGAGGATACGTGCAACAATTAGACGTCCCTGAACAACCTGCACTAACAGAAGAACTAGCCAAAATTTGCGAGTTAATCTACCATGTCAATCCAACGACCCGAACAAAATTAACAGTCACAGAGGAAGAAATAGCATGGCTTTTGGAACGTGTCAATGCTATGAATGAACTGACATACGAAGAAAATCGTCCTTTTGTTTTACCGATGGGCACAATCTGTTCCTCTTATGCACACATTTTAAGAGCCAAAGCCAAAGATATTGTTCGTTTACTTTATCGCATGGACTATGGTGGTAAAAAAATTGATCCGCAGCTGTATGATGTAGTCAACTTACTCTCAGGTTACTTTTTCATGTTAGCCTTGTACCTAAATCAGCTCGAAAATGGTGAAGAAGTTCCCTTTGTTTCTCGCAACTATTCTATTTAAAAAGTACACCGACCGCTAACGACGAATTGCTAGCGGTCGGTGTACTTTTATACAGGTAAGTAAGCTTCCCCTTTTGCAAATAGTTTAGCAGTACCACCAATAATGACTCGATTTTCTTTCACTTCACAAGTTAAAAAGCCGCCTCTTGGGGACACTTGATAGGCCGAAAGGGTCGTTTGATTGAGCCGTTTTCCCCAATAAGGAATTAAATTGGCGTGCGCAGAACCACAAACTGGGTCTTCGTTAATTCTTAGTTTCGGGAAAAAAGTTCGTGAAACAAAATCCACCGAGTCTCCTGATGCCGTTACAATGACTCCTACTCCTAAATCCAATGCTTTTAATGCAGAAAAATCTGGTGTGATTTTTGCCACTGTCTCTTCGTCTTTTAAGACAAAAAATAAATCGCGACCCAAATAAGCTTCATAAATTTTCGTGCCTAAAGCGGCTTCATACTCTGGCAAAATTGGAATCCTTTCCGGTAGGATATAAGGAAAATCTAGATAATAGTATTCCTCTTTTTTGGTCACTGCGAGCGGTCCACTTTGACTAGTAAAATGGAGTGTTTCTTCCGCAACGGAATAATAGTTAAATAACACAAAAGCCGTCGCTAATGTAGCATGTCCACAGAGATCGATTTCTCGTTCCGGCGTAAACCAGCGCAGGGCGTAACTTTGTCCCTCCTTGACCGTAAAAGCAGTCTCTGACAAATTATTTTCAATCGCAATGTTTTGCATCACCGCTTCTGGCAACCATTTTTCCAAAACATAAACAGCGGCGGGATTGCCTTTAAAAACTTCCTCCGCAAAAGCATCGACAATATAATAGGGATAACTCATTTTAATTCTCTCCTTGTATTTTTTGATAAATGTATTCCGCGCAACACAAATCCTCAACTGCTAAGCCAACCGCATCAAAAATCGTGCGGCCTTTCTGCTCCGCCTTTAGTTTAACTTTGCCAGTGACTAATTCGCCGAGAGAACCTACAATTTTTTCAGCTGAAAAGGCACCTTCTGAAATCGGAATTAAAAGATCCCCGCTTTCTTTTAATGCAGCCGCATACTCATCTACAAACACTTGACTGTTTTTAACAAGGTCGCTTGTTAATTCTCTGGAAGTCGGCGTGAATGTGCCAATCGCATTGATATGGGCATTCGGCAAAACGTCTTTTTCTTCTAAAAATGCGTCCTGACTGGAAGTTAGTGTACAGATAATTTCCGCTTCCTGGACGGCTTCTTGGACAGAAGAACAACCAATAAAGGTACATTCGGGGTAATTGTGCTGTTGCTTAGCGATTAATTTTCGTGCGCGTTCTGCTGTGCGGTCATATATAAAAACCTTTTCAATCGCCCGAACGCTTTGTAGCGCTGCGAGATGAGACGAAGCTTGTTGACCTGCACCAATCAAAGCGATACTTTTTGCATTTGGAGCTGCTAAATAATCGGTTGCCAAAGCAGAAACAGCTGCTGTGCGAAGCCACGTAATCGCATTGGCGTCCATCATCGCAACTGGTCTTCCAGTAGAACTATCAAACAATAAAATTTGACCAAGATGTGAGGCCAAATTTTTTTGTGGATTTTCTGGAAAAGCTGTAATGATTTTTGCCCCAAAAAAGCGATTTTTTCCTAAGTAAGCAGGCATTAATGCAAAAAGATTCTGATTTTCCCCATCTGGTAAAACCTCTACATGGCGCTCACTTTGCGAAATTTTTCCTTTTTGCAACTCTGCAAAGCAACGTTTCATCACTTGAATTGCTTCGGAAAACGACAATTGTTGAATGACCCTCTCATAAGAAATAATGTCCATCTGAATTCCTCCCTTTGCGCTATCATAAACCAGACAAACAATACACTCAATGTTATAATTGTATGGAATACAATTTTATAGAAAGGAAGTTCCCCTCATGCCGATTAATTCCTATGAGAACTATGCGTTGTCATGGCGCCCTGTTAAAGAACGTTTAACAAGACCTTATTACCAATCATTGGTTCAACAATTAGAAGCGGATATCTTATCTGGTGCGCTTCAAAAAAATGTGAAATTGCCTTCGCAAAGAGAATTAGCTGATTACTTGGATCTGAATTTCACGACGATTGGTCAAGCCTATAAACACGCTATGGAAAAAGGCTTACTTTATACCAACATCGGTAGCGGCACTTTCGTTTCTCCCAACGCGTTTCACTCAATTACAATCTCTACCAACCAAGTAGCGGACCATCTAATTGATTTAGGGCTGGTTAGTTCCTTTGATATGTGTAATCAGCGGATTTTACCTTTTATTGAATCCGTTAGTAAAAATGCGGCCCTTAACAGTTTGCTAAATTATCGCGATCCTTTAGGTACGCACTTTCAACGAGCAACCGCTGCCGAATGGCTTCAGACACAAGGCGTTCGGACCAATGCCGAAGAAGTTGCCATTGTATCTGGTGTCCAGAATGGGCTGGCCGTGACGTTAGCCGCCGCTTTTTCTCCAGGTCAGCGGATTGCCGTAGATCGATACACGTATTCAAATTTTATTGAACTCGCCCAGCTTTATCATTTAGAAATCGTCCCGATTGGCTATGATTCCGAGGGGATGGACCCAGAGCATTTACTGCAAGAATGCAAAAAGAAAAAATACACGGTATTTTCTTAATGCCCGCATGTAATAACCCGATTGGTTTCCAAATGTCTAGCGCCCGCCGAATGACTTTAGCTGAAATCATTCAGCAAGAACACTTATGGGTAATTGAAGATGACATTCATTCTTTTTTAACAACTTATGCACAGCAAGCAGTTTTACCAACGTTTCAAGAACTCTTACCTCAACAAACGATTTACTTAGCGGGGATGACAAAGTTTGTCTGTACAGGCTTACGCATTGCGTACCTTGTTTTCCCTCCGCTTCTTCGCCAAGAAATAGAGCGTGCGATTTTTAACATTAACGTTAAAACTTCTGGCTTTGATGCTGAAATTGTCACCCAAGTCTTACGCTCACCAGTTGCAGAAGAATTAGTGATAGAAAAATTGGCTTTAACAAAACAAGCCAATGACTTATTTGATACCATTTTTGGGTTAGCTAGACCTAGCAATCCTTTGCCGTACTACCGAACTATTCCCCTTTCTACCGAAAAAACGGCGCCGCAAATTGAACAAGAATTTCTCCAAAATGGGGTACGTCTTTTTCACTCGAGCCGCTTTACTGTGCAAAATCAGCCAGATGCTTTTTTACGAATTTCCTTGGCCTCCAATCAGCTTGAGGTATTGGCGAAAGGATTAACCATTATCCAAGAACTCTTACCGACATTAAACGAAAAGAAAGGACATTCCCTATGAATTCATTGCCAATACTTGAAAAAGCAGTGGGCGCGATCACCCTGCTTTCCGAAGAAAAACAAAATGCCGAATATGAAGGCTTTTTATGTCAAGTTAATGAATCGCAACAACTTATCCGCAGTCGTTTAGCCAAAAAAACGCCGAAAAAAGAAGGCTATTTTGCAGCCTTCTGGGAAAAAAATCAACAAAATCAGAACGAAGCCTTTGATGCAACGGAAGCCCCTGAAATGTTAGCAATTGTCATTGCTGATCAAGAAAAGCAAGGTCTCTTTCTTCTGCCGAAAGAATGTTTAATCCAACAAAAAATTCTCAAAACGAATCAACAAAAAGGCAAAATGGCGGCCCGTTTTTATCCTTCTTGGTGCCAAAACCTTAATCAAACCGCCAAAAAAACACAAAAATGGCAACTAGCTTACTTTACTGATTTATCTAAATACTAAAAACGTCAGCTGGCTTCAGAAGCCAGCTGACGTTTGTTTCTTCTACTGTTTAACCAATTGGTGGCGTACCTTCTGCGTTCCCAGCAATCGCTTCGATTTGAATCTGAGCACCTTTTGGTAAATCCGTCACACCAATCACTCTTCTTGCAGGCGTGCCTTCAGGGAAGTACGTTTGGTAGACGTCATCTACTGCCGCCAGCTCTTCAATCTCTTTCACAAAAATGTTCACTTTCACCAGATCAGCTAAGCTGTGATCCACACTTTCAATAATCGCTTTAATATTTTCTAAACATTGCGTCGTTTGTTCCTTGATTCCGCCAGCGACTAACGCATTTGTTTTAGGGTCCAATGGTAGCTGAGCTGATAGATGGTTGTAATGAGAAAAAGCAACAGTTTGTGTCGAAAATGGACACTTCGGTGCGTGCTCTGTATTATTTGCTTCAATAATTAATCCATGTCGATCTTCAATCGCTTGTGGTGGCGTACCATCCCCATGAGAAACCACCGCTTCTACTTGCACCGCCGCGCCCATTGGTAAATCAGCAACAGCAATCACTGTTCGTGCTGGCATATAATTGACCGTGCGCGCAATTCCTGAATCTGGGAAAAAAGCGGCATGTACTTGATTGACAGCTTCCAGCTTAGATAAATCTTTTAAATAAATGTTGATCTTCACAATATCATCAAAAGGCACATCAATACTGGTTAAAATGGCTTTTATGTTTTTCAAACATTGCTTTGTTTGCGTTTTAACACAGCCAGCCACAACTCTGCCCGTTTGAGGATCTATAGGCAATTGTGCAGACAGATTGTTATAGTGAGAAAACGCGACCGTTTGACTGGCTAGAGCATCAATTGGTGCCTGAACAGTCTGATTTGTTAATTTAATTAAATCCCCAGCTTGAGGTGCATTAGGGATAGTTCCTTCCCCATTTGAAACAAGTGCCTCCATTTGAACAGAAGCGCCTAACGGCAAATCTGCGACGGCAACCACTGTTTTAGCTGGATAATAATGGGTAAAAAAGGCCGCATAGACCTCCTCAACTGCGGCAGCATCCCGCATATCTTTGACAAAAATGGTCATTCTGACAATGTCACTCATCACATGGTTGATACTTTCAACAACCGCTTGGATATTTTTCAAACATTGTGTCGCTTGGGCCCGAATGCCACCTTCTACCAATTGTCCAGAGGTTGGCTCAATAGGTAATTGTGCCGACAAATGATTATAGTGGGAAAATGCGACTGTTTGGGCTGCGAGAGGATGCTTTGGTGCACGCTCTGTATTTCTTGCTAAGACGATATTTTCATTACTCATAACTCTACTCCCTTTTTTAGCATTCCAACAAAAATGATTCCGCTTACATTTTTAAGCATTAAACTTCCAACAAGATCCTTTTTATTTTCCTGCTTTTCTATTAATGGTGATAGCTTTCCACCACCACTTCTTTCAGTCTACAATAAGAACAGGAACATTTCAATAAGGCATTCCTAAATTGATTGTTGGCCCGCAAACAAATCTTCTTCAGTTAAAGAAGACTGGCACGAATCAAGCTTGATTCGTGCCAGTCTTTATAGATAACTCGTTAGCTTTAACTAGTTTTATTTAACCACCATATACTCACGATAATTTTCCGAGAACGTATCCATTAGCGTATAAATTCGTTCAAAATCATAGTCACGACGAGGGTCATCATACCAAACACATTGAATACTTCCAATAATTGGAAGATTTGGGCTACCTGCTGGCACATCTGTAAATGCTTTTTTCGACATATTTGCTAAAGCATCATCATATTGATAAATGCCAGAATCAACATTGCCAGCTACCCAATACCACGCATCATTGGTATTAAAAATTTTGTGTCCTTTTTGAACAAAGTACTCAGGTTTGGCTACGTCATATCCGCTCCAACCGGCTGTCCAATAAGAAATAATAATCTCTGGGTCAAATGTACCGAAAGAATCGTCGCTGTTGTAATAAATGCCATCATTGAAGCTCATTGGCTGCATGCCCGCATCTTTAATTATTTTAGCTAAATCATTCGCATAAGCGACAAAATCTTTGTAGCGCCCAGAAGATTGCAGTTTCGCCCAACCGCCTGTATCGACATCATTTGCATACTCATCGCCGCCAAAATTGAAAATTTCACTATGCGCGGAAAAATAAGCCACGTACTTACTGATAATCGCCTTTGTGAAATTCACTGCCTTTTGGTTCCCTAAATCTACTGTTCGTTTTGAGCCATCAAAAGCGGGATTTTTAATCGCTAGTTTTTCCATGGCCACTAACAAGGCATCCATATGTCCTGGACTGTTAATCACGGGAATGATGTTGATGTTGCGCGCTTTCGCAAAAGCCAACAACCGATCCATTTCTTTTTGTGTTAACGCGTTGCCATTAGGATCATTGTAATATGCGTTGTTGCCTCGTTGGATTGCTTTTGAAACCCGGTTGTGGTTGTATTTTTTACCATTCACATTGACCGACATATCATCCAAGATAAACCGTAAGCCATCATTTCCTAAAATTAATTGGACATCTGTGTACCCATTTTGACTAGCTTTGGCCACTAATTCTTCCAGTTGCTCCACGGAAAAATATTTTCTTCCCGCATCAATGGAAAAGACACTTTTTAAAGGTTGTGTTTGTTTCTCTTTTAAATTATCCAAAGCTGTTTGGACCTCCGTTTGCCAAGTAGTCACTTGTGCGGCTGTATACGTTTTTCCCGCAAGTTCTGTGGCGACTGTCTCTTTTGTTGTTTGTAGTGCTTGAATCGTTTCTGGTGTATAACTTTCTGCCTTTTCAATGGCTGTAACTGCTTGATCCAACGCACGATATAAAGTGGTTAAGTCAATGGCTAACAGGCCTTTTTCTAATTCAGCATCATAGGTGTTTGAAAGCCCTTGGCCATAATCGCCACCTAAAATAGCTTTATTCACATCATAAAGCGTTGTTGCTTGTGTCACTGCTTCTGCGGCTTTATTTTGTGCTTCAAGGTCTGTGTTGGCGTAGCTAATTCGTTTTAAATAGTGTTGCGCAGCCGCTTTCATCTCTGCAAGAGAAACGCCTTTACTCTCTGCAATGGCCGTTTTTGTCCAAAGTAAATTAGAAGGTTTTATCTGATTTAAATCGTCTTCATTATAGGTGCGACCATCGCGATCTAAGGCATAGAGGAACATGCCCCCTAAATTATTTTCATAAGAATAACGAGCTACTTTATACATGTTACTTTCCATATACGGCTCTTTTGTGTCATACCAGCGGTTGCGATCTTGCTCTTCTGGGAAAGTTAATCCTGGAACAAATCGTTCCCCATTGAGAACCGGACTTAAATTATTTAATGCTCGTTGCGTGCGTTGGTCATCGCTACCATACTGTTGATACGCGAGAAAATCGAAACAGTCACTGACATCTTGTAAAGGTGGTAAATATTCTGCATTGGTATCATACAAAAATGGACGATCCGTTCCCGACTTCGGTCCAATGTATTTTGATAATGCACGAATGACACCATTAGATAGAACAATATCTTTTTCACTTGGACGAGTTTCCATGTCAATATCTAACCCATCAATTCCTAAATCATCGACAAATTTGGTTAACAACTCTTTCGCATAAGCATCAAATTCTGCTTCTGTAGGCGTTGTTCCTGCGTAAGGAACTTTTAATAGCTCGCTGTAATCAATCCCACGAACTAAACGAACACCTCGTGCATGCAGTGCTGGCGCATACTCATTTTTTAACGTATCATAAAATGGCTGTGCAAGTGCTTCTTGTCCTTTTGGCACATAACTAAAGACATTCACAATGTCAATACCATAAGGAATATCGTGCATCGTTAGCCAATTTTCATCTGGCAATGTTGTATTAACTCCTTGCATCGTTTTGTCACGCCAAGCCCGATAATAAACCATAAAATGTTTCTCTTGGGTCGGCTCATTGGCTTGGCTGATCATTGGTTGATGAAACAGACTAAATAAGATAAACGCCAAGCCAACCAATAACGAAAGACCCAGCCAACTGACAATTGTTTCTCTGTTTTCTCCTTTTCTTGTCGATAAATTGTTCCCCACTTTGAACACCATTCCTTTCTGCACTCCGTTCATTTTTGTGTATCCGCCTAAAAAGAAAGCGCATACACAACCATCAATAGAATAACAAAAAATAACGAATTTGCAAAATAGAAACTGGAAAAATGAGGATTTTCTATAAAAATCTTTTCCCGCCTAAAATCACTTTCGTTAGGCGGCGTTTAAATGGTAAACTTTGAGACTTGCAAGAAAAATGGGCCTATTTTTCTTGCAAGTTTCCTTTACTTAGTCGTGATTAACATCGGCGATTTTCACAACAATTTTCCCTTGCGCTCGTCCTGTCAGTGAATAGTCCACCGCTTCTTGAATTTGGCTAAAAGGTATGACTCGGTCAATTATCGGCTGTAATTTTCCCTGTTCAATGAACTCAGTGAGTAAAGCTAATTGCTCGCCATCGGGACGCATAAACAAAAAATGATAACTAACATCTGTGTCTTGCTCCAATCGATGAATCTTGCGGGTAGCTATTTTAAAGGCCCATTGTTTCCAAAGCGGCAAGCCATACTCTTTAGCAAAACGTTCGTTGGGAATGCCTGACAATGTAACAACTTTTCCCTGAGGTTTAACCACTGAAAAAGCTTTTTCTAAGATTGTCCCCCCCATTGTATCAAACACATAATCGTAGTCGGATAAAACTTCTTCAAAATTTTGTGTCCGATAGTCAATCACTTCATCTGCTCCCAACGCTTGAACCCATTCTTTATTTCTACTACTCGTTGTGGTGGCAACGTAAGCGCCTGCTAGTTTTGCTAATTGAATCGCAATGGTTCCAATCCCTCCTGAACCTGCTTGAATCAGGACTTTCTGGCCTGGCTGTACATTCATAATATCATGTAGCGCTTGATAACTTGTCAAACCGACTAACGGAATGGCCGCAGCTTCTTCAAACGTTAAATTTTTCGGCTTCATAGCTACAGCCGCTTGATCCACTGCAATATATTCAGCAAAAGTTCCCACGCGATTTTTGGGTACTCGTCCGTAAACTGCATCGCCCATCCTAAAATTTTGAACATTTTTTCCAACAGAAACAACAATCCCAGCAAAATCACTGCCTAAAATCAGTGGCATTTGATAATTTAAAAGCATCTTTACTTTGCCATCTTTTGTTTTTAAATCAATCGGGTTGATACTGGCAGCGATAATTTTGACCAAAACATCATTGTCATGAATGGTGGGTAAGGGCACCTCCTCGATTGATAATTCTTTTTGTCCGTATTTATGAATTAAAGCGGCTTTCATCATTGAATCTTTCCTCTCTTTCTATCCCTTTTATTGGTTTAAAAGTTTAAACCTTTAATCAATTAGTATCTTAACGAAAAATGGGATCCACGTCAAGTTTCAGCCCTCAGCGTATTTTATTGACAAAAAACACGAAAAATGGTTTAATCGTTTAAAAATACGAACCAAAGAGGCGAAAAAATATGAAAGAATTAGAAGAAATTCAAACAGAATTTACTGCGCTTAGTGATTTTTTAATCGCATTGGGTGATGAAAAACGCCAAGCAATTATTATTGCACTGTTAGAAGACCAGGCCTGTGTTGGCCGTCGTGTCACTGAGTTAACAGAGGCGACACAACTCTCACGTCCCGCTGTTTCTCACCACTTAAAAATTTTGAAACAAGCCAAATTAATTGATTGTCGCAGTGAAGGAACTAAAAATTATTACTCACTTTCTCACGATACCACCAAAATTGAGCAACTCCAACAACTATTGACCCACATTACGTCGATTATGCCAGGGAGGAAGCAAGCATGAAAAAAATTCTCGTGGTCCTCACAAACGTTTCCCGTTATCACGGCACCGAAGAACCAACGGGCCTCTGGCTAGGTGAAGCCACGGAGTTCGTGGAAGAAGTAACCAAAGCAGGATTTTCAGTTGACTATGTTAGTCCCCAAGGAGGCTATGTCCCTTTGGATCCCCGGAGTATGAAATATGTAGATTCATCCATTATGGCGGTTTATGAAAGTGCCGATTTTCAAGAACGAGCGCTAGCGCATCATTCCCTCTCTCTTGAAGAAATTGATCCAGATGAATACGCAGCGATTTACTTTACAGGAGGCCATGGCGTTATGTGGGACTTTCCTGATAATCCTCAGTTGCAAGCAATCACTCGTAGCCTTTACGAACAGGGCAAATACCTAACTTCTGTTTGTCACGGAATTGCTGGTCTTTTAAATGTCAAAGATGCGTCAGGAAATTATTTGATTGCAGATAAAACCATTACTGGCTTCACAACTGCAGAAGAAATTTTAGCCATGAAAAAAGTAGTTGTTCCTTTCTTAAACGAAACAATTGCCAAAGAACATGGTGCTACTTTTGCGAAAAAGCGTCCCTATAAAGAATTTGCGTATCAAGATGGCCGTATAATCACTGGGCAAAATCCTTTTTCTGTCCGCGCTGTCGCAAAATTGTTAATTCAACAACTATCAAAATGAAACAACAGCGACTACTTTTAGGTAGTCGCTGTTGTTTCATTGCTTCTTCTTTTTTCCGAAAGCCGAAGCCCTAACATAAAAAATTTTTGATTAGCTAAAGAGTAACATCGCGCCAATTAAGATAATTAGGTTAATTAAGCCTAAGACAATCATTGGTTTGGCCATGAATTTTGTCCAAGTGGCATATTGAACTTTGGAAATTTCCAAACCACCCATTACAACACCAGATGTTGGCGTGATCAAATTAATCAAGCCACAACCTGAAGCAAAAATCATAACCATCACTTCTGGACTTAAACCAATGTTTTTAGCTAACGCACCCATTACAGGAATAGAAACGTACGCTAAACCAGAAGTTGAAGGAATTAGGAAAGATAAACCTAAGTATAAAACAAAGGCACCGATGACAAATAAGACTGGGGAGAGTCCTTGTAATAAGCCTGCCGCTTTATCAAGGATAAATGAATCTAAATACGTTTTAGACATCAAAACAGATGCCCCGCGAGCAACTACGATAATTAAAACAACGGATAACATATCTTTGGCACCGTCGATAAATGCTTCAATGGTTTCTTTTTCAGTAAAGCGACCAATCAAGGCAGCAATGATCCCTAAAAGGAAGAACCACATCGCTAAGTCGCCAAAGTACCAGTCACCGAAACTGTTGCCTGTTAAAACAGACGTCCAGCCTTTGAAAATCGTCACTCCAAAGTCGTTCCATGGAATTAAGGAAACAATCATAATGACAAAACAGAAAGCGAATACCATTAAGATTTTTTTATGACGATTCGTAAATGGCATTTCTTTCGACGCTGCTTGTCCATACGTTTTTTCCATATCCTCTTGTTCTTGTAAAGATAAAATTGTTGAACCTTTGTCAGCCTTCACTTTTTTCGCATAACGCATCACAATGAAAATAGAATAGCTAGTAGAGGCCGCCCACAAAATAGCACCGACAATTAAAATAATTCCTGTATTCGGCTGAATGCCAATACCTCGCAACGCATCCATCGCTACCCCTGTGGAGAAAGGGTTAACCGTTGAACCGATAACACCTGATCCTGCACCCAATAGTACAGTACCCACTGCGACAAACGTATCAAAACCAGCGGCGACCATGGTGGCACTCAATAAACCATAAAAAGGAATTGTTTCTTCTGCCATTCCATAAGTCGAACCACCAATAGAAAATAAAATCATTAAAATCGGAATGATTTTCAATTCGTTCCCTTTTAACTTTTTAACGACTGATTGAATCCCTGCTTCAAGAGCCCCAGTTTGTGTCACAATATTTAAAAAGCCACCGAGTACTAAAATAAAAATATTAATTTCAATGGCATCTTTAAACCCATTGAATGGAGCCATGATAATATCCGATAATTTGGCCCCTACCACGTGGTCAACCATTTTGCCATCAATTTCTCTTGGGGTAAATGGCTGGCCATTTAGCAAGACCGTTACGATACCTAAAACAATTAAAATAATAAATAAAATACTAAAAGACGAAAGCTGTTTTTTGTTTTTCTTCTTTTTTTCTGCCATATCCTTTTATACAGGAACCTACTTTCCTGTATCTCCCTTCTCTATGATTAATTACTCAATCGATCAATAAAGAATGGCGTATCTAGAAAAGTTAAGAATTTATGACTGTAGCTAATACGGTTCATTTGGACTAATTTTTTCATAACACTGCTTGCTGTTTCCCGCGTAGTTCCACTCATCCGTGCAATGTCATTAATGGTAATTGGACAAGTAATTGCAACGCGTTCTCTGTTGTCAATTCGTTCTCCTAAATCATTTAATAACATCGCCAGTGATGTCACAATCCGTTCACATGCATCATTGGTTGTTCCTTTTTGGATTTTGATCATACTTTCTTTTAAAAGGACCGATTGTTCTTGAATCCAATGAATCAATTGCTGGGGATTATTTTGGAGAAAACGCTCAAACAGTTTAACTGGCACAAACACAACCTCAATATCCGTATAGGCAATCGCGGAGTCGTAATGAACCTCATCTTGAAACAGTCCGATTCTCGGAAAAAGAGCCTGCTTTTTCATAAAATGCAGATAGGAAAAATTACCACTGCGATCATTTTTTTCAATTTTAATGACACCTGAAACCAATAAAATTAAATGATTTCTCGGATCACCTGGATAAAAAAGGACTTGGCCTTTTTTATAGGAGCGAACGAAACTCTCGTTGCGCAATTCTGTTAGTTCTGATTCAGAAAAGTATTGAAAATCTTGATTATTTTTAGTGATTATTTTCTCTATCATCATCTTAATTCTCCTAAATACTATACTTTATTTTGTCACAACCGTTCCTACGATTTCATCGCCGCTCATACTTCCTAAGTTTTCCAAAGAAGTGATAATTGCTTGTTTATTGGGTTGGCTTTCTACAAACTGAATGGCGGCTTCAATTTTCGGTAACATACTACCTGGTGCAAAATGACCCGCTTGTTTGTATTCTTCCAACTCTGCTACAGTGACATTGGTTAATTGTTTTTCATCTGGTTTGCCATAATTAATACACACATAATCCACGCCAGTTAAAATAACTAGTGCATCCGCATCCACTAATTCTGCCAGTTTTTCAGAAGCAAAATCTTTATCGATTACTGCTTCGACACCTTTTAATTCTTGTCCTACGACAGGGATGCCGCCACCACCACATGAAATGGTAATTATATCATTTTTTATTAAGGTATTAATAGTCTCAGCCTCGTGGATATCAATTGGCTTAGGACTTGGAACGACTTTGCGCCAGCCACGTCCTGCATCTTCTTTAAAAATAGCACCTGCTTGCATTGCTTCTTTGGCTTCAGCTTCTGTTAAAAATGGACCGATCGGTTTTGTTGGATTTTTGAATGCCTCATCTGCTGGATCTACGACCACCTGTGTTAAAACAGTAGCCACTTGTTTCTTGATTCCTGCTTTGTTTAATTCTTGATTAAGCGCATTGGACAACCAGTAGCCGATACTTCCTTGTGTCATAGCAACACACGTATCTAGCGGCATCGCTGGATTTTTTTCAGAATCAGCTGCTTGTTGTTGCAATAATAGATTACCGACTTGTGGACCATTGCCATGTGAAACAATCAACCGATGCCCTTGTTTAATTAAATGAACTAAATAGGCAGATGTTTGAACTAATGCTTGCTGTTGTGCATGTGCGCTAGCATCATTTGAAAGGATGGCATTTCCGCCTAGTGCAACGACCATTTTTTCCCCCATTACAAATCCTTCTTTCCTATCATAATAAAGAATAGGCCGCCCTTCAAAAGAAACTCTTAAAGGGCGAAACAACTATTCTTTTTTCAATGTTTTTTCAGTTGCTTCCTACACACGAGGAATGAATAAGTTGCCTAAAGTAGCTGCCATGATCGCTTTAATAGAATGCATTCTGTTTTCTGCTTCTTCAAATTGACGACCATATTTACTGCGGAAGACTTCATCCGTAATTTCCATTTCAGTAATGCCAAATTTTTCAGCAACCATTTCACCGTATTGTGTTTTCGTATCATGAAAGGCTGGCAAACAGTGTAATACGATTAAATCGCCATCCATGTTTTCGGTTTTTTCTAACATAGCCATATTAATTTGATAAGGTTTCAACAGATTGACACGTTCTTCAAATTTATCTTCTTCACCCATGGACACCCAAACGTCTGTATATAACACGTTGGCTCCTTTAACACCTTTAGCAACGTCGTCTGTAATCATTAATTCTGCACCAGATTCTTTCGCAAATTCTTTTGCATAATTAACGACTTCATCAGAAGGGAACAATTCTTTTGGTGCACAAATGCGAACATTTACGCCTAAAATAGCACCTGTCACTAACAAGCTGTTTGCCATGTTGTTACGGCCATCGCCGACATATACTAAAGTGATTCCTTCTAAACGACCAAAGTTTTCTTTCACTGTCATAAAGTCCGCAATCATTTGTGTTGGGTGCCATTGATCCGTTAAACCATTCCAAACAGGAACACCAGAATATTTCGCTAAATCTTCCACTACTTCTTGACTAAACCCACGGAACTCAATCCCGTCAAACATACTACCTAAAACAATCGCTGTATCTTCAACAGATTCTTTTTTACCTAATTGAATATCGTTGGCGCCTAAATACTCAGGATGTGCCCCTAAATCAATCGCTGCTGTCGTGAATGCAGAGCGTGTCCGTGTCGAAGTTTTTTCAAATAAAAGAGCGATATTTTTTCCTTCTAAATAGTGATGTGGAATCCCTTTTTTCTTCAATTCTTTTAAGTGAATACTGAAGTCTACCAAATACTCTAATTCTGCTCTTGAAAAATCTTTTTCTGCTAATAAACTACGTCCTTGAAATACTGAATTCATGATGATTCCTCCTATTTTTGGGTGTTTTTTTAAAGATCTTCACGGTAAAGTGGCATACTCATACAACGAGGGCCACCACGGCCACGTACTAGTTCACTTCCTGGAATGTAATTCAATTTCACGCCTGCTTCTTCTAGCGCTTTATTCGTAATCGTATTCCGATCGTAAACAACAACTTCCCCAGGGGCAATTGCTAATGTATTTGAACCGTCGTTCCATTGTTCACGGGCTGCTGCTGTTAAATTTCCAGCACCGCAACGGATTAATTGAACATTGTCTAAATGCAAGTATTTGCATAAAATGTTATCTAATGTATCTTTTTCTTTTGTAATTTGGATGTCTCCATCTGCTTTTTCAGTGATTGAGTAAACAACCAAACCACCTTCGATTTCTGGATGAATCGTAAATTTATCATAGTCAATCATGGTAAAAACGGTATCTAAATGCATGAATTTACGATGTTCACCGATATCAAAAGCCAAGATATTTTTGAACCCTAATTTTTGTTCAAAAATATTTCTCGCAATTTTTTCAATTGACGCGGCATCCGTTCTTTGAGAAATCCCAATGGCCACTACTTCTTTTGAAAGAATTAATTCATCGCCACCTTCAATTCTGGTTGATTCTGAACGATCATAGACTCTAGGAACCTCTTTTCCAGCAAAACGAGGATGATAATCAAAAATGTATTGCCCAAAAATGGTTTCCCGTTGTCGAGTTACTGAATACATATGATTTAAAGAAATCCCGTGCCCCATTGTCGCAAAGTTATCACGCGTGAAGTATAAGTTAGGCATTGGATCAATAATGAATGGATAATCCGCTTCAACCATATCTGTTAAAAATTCTTGCTCATATTTAGGTAATTCTTGTTTTTGAATGCCAGCAATCGCTTTTTGAATCAGTTCTTCGTTGTCGTCAATTTCTAACATTAACTCTCTAACTTTTTCTTTTGCTGATTCACTGCGAATATTGGCTTCTTCTAAGAATTGGTCAATAAATTGTCGGCGGACCTCTTCATTAATCAACGCTTCAGCAGCTAAGTCCTCTAAATAGACCACTTCGATATCTTTTGATCGTAACAACTCTGCAAATGCATCATGTTCTGCTTGTGCTTTTTCTAAAAACGGAATATCATCAAACAACAGTCTCTCCAGATAATCTGGCATTAAATTTTCTAATTCCTTACCTGGACGATGTAACATCACTGTTTTCAATTTCCCGATTTCAGAAAATACATTAATTGGATGACTCATGTGAAATAACCTCCTCAACTTAATTACAAACACAGAATAACAGACCTGATTAACCTAGGACGTGAGCCATTTGCCAAACAAAATACCAAATATACAACGGTATTCTTTCTTATGCATATTTCCAGCCTAAAAGAATGCGCTTTCATAGATATTCTAAAAAAATAATGCATAATTAAATAAAAAAAAATGCATTTATTCAAAAAAAATTATTTCTCCACACACTTCATAAAGTTATAATCTTATAGAGGTAAAAGGAAGGGAGCCAGAAGTCAAAACGACTTCTGGCTCCCTTCCTTTTATGCGTTACTTTTTGACAAAGGTGTTGGCTGAATAAATTGTTGAAAATACTGCTCTAGTTCTTGTGCTTTTTCCTCGGATGATGAAACAATAATAACAGTGTCGAAGCCAGCGACAGAACATTTCTTTTCACACAAAGACACTTCATCAAGTACAGCTGAAAACAATGTTGCGTTGTCTGGTAATGTATGAACCAATAGTAAAAAGGCGACACGTTCAACTTTGGTCACTACCTCACGAATTGCTTGTATCAACTGTTCTTTTTTTCGTTCTTCTAAAGAAGTGAATTGTTCAAAAATCGTTAACCGCATCTCGCCAGACTCATCTAATGCTTTGACGACTTTTAATTCCCATAAATCCCGTGAAATCGTTGCTTGTGCGACATTTATCTCGCGCTTTTTTAATTCTCTTAACAACTCATTTTGACTATGAATTACGGTTGTTTGAATGATTTCTTTAATCAAACTTTGGCGTGTTTGCTTATTCACAAATAACACCCTTCCTCCAGACATTTACAAAGCAATACTAGCAGAATCTCTCTAATTAGAATAGAAAAAGGGTCGTTTAGCCAAAAGATTCTCATTGATTTTGTCGGATATTTCGCATTTAAAAAAGTGAGACTTGCACAATTTAGTAAAACGTTGTACAGTGATTTTAGGGAATTACTGGCACCGTTTTAAATAACAGCAATGATGTTTTTTTGCATGATTAACTGAACTGGAGGAAAGTAATGAACCGATTAAAACGCCAAACGATGATTAAGCGATTGGTCACAGAAAATGAAATCCATACACAAAGTGAATTACTAGCATTATTGGAAAAAGAAAATATTCACACCACGCAAGCAACTATTTCTCGTGACATTCGTGAGCTGAATTTAAACAAAGTAGACAATGGTCAAGGAGAAGCCTATTATCGTATCTTGAATAATTCTGCCCTTCGTCCAAAATATAAAACAGATGAAGAACGTCTTGTTGACATTATTATTGAAACTGGTGTTTCTTTAACACAAATAGAGTTCACAAATCTTTTAACCGTCTTACCTGGCAACGGGCAAGCCATTGGGGTTTTAATTGATCGCATACGTATCCACAACCCTCATATCTTGGGCTGCATCGCTGGGGATGATACCATCTTAATTCTTTCAAAAAATAAAGAAGATGCCCTTGAAGTTAACAACTATTTCCAGCAGTATTTGTACCACCCATAATTCATCACTTAGTAAAATCGACTATTCTTTGACATCATTGCTATTTTTATTAAAGATAAATAAAAAAAGGCGTCTCAGTGAAAGCTGAGGCGTTTTCTCATGAGTTTTTCTTTTGAACACCGTCTTTTTTTTGTATAATAATCAAAAAGCAAAGAAAGGGTTTCTTATGACTGAACAATTCATACTCACTTCAAACGATCAACAAACTCAGCTCAATGTACGTCATTGGCCCTGTCCTTCACCCAAAGCCGTAGTTCAATTGATTCACGGCATGGCAGAGCATATCCAACGTTATGATGAATTTGCTCGTTTTTTAAATCAATTAGGGTTTGCCGTAATTGGTCATGATCATCTAGGTCATGGCGAATCTGTACAACCAAGCGCACCAATCTATGGTTTTTTTGGAGAACAAGGGCCTGAAAATGTCGTTACAGATATTCATCAAGTGAAACAATGGGCTGTGAATCGCTATCCACAATTGCCCTATTTTATGATGGGTCACAGCATGGGGTCTTTCGCCTTGCGCAACTATCTGCAAGACTATCCTGTGACTGTGCAAGGAGTCATTTTCATGGGCACTGGAACAAGTCCGTTACCTTTAACCGCAGCATTGCCTTTTATTAAAAAAATGGCCGAGAAACAGCCGAAAAAACCAGCTCCGTTCATTGATAAGCTGGCATTTGGTTCTTTTAGTAAAAAATTTCCTGAAGCAAGTTCCTTTAATTGGCTTTCTAAAAATCAAGCCAATGTCGCTGACTATGAAAATGACCCATTAATGGGCTTCGTATTTACCAATAATGGTTTTGCTACCCTTTTTTCGCTTGTTAAACGAGCCAATCAAAGGAATTGGTACCAAGCGATCCCAAAAGAATTGCCTATTTTAATCATTAGTGGCGCTGAAGACCCAGTTGGTGATTTCAGCAAGGGGCCAGCGAAAATTCAAAAGCAATTAAAGCATGCAGGTTTTCAGCACGTGACGTTACGACTATTTCCCACATTGCGTCATGAAATTTTATTAGAAACGGAAAAAGCTACAGTTTTTCAAGAAATTGGGCATTGGTTAACGGATTTAACGAATAAAAAAAGAAGGTTGATGTTGTGACATCAACCTTCTTTTTTAATCTATTTTCGTTAAACCGCCCATATAAGGACGTAGAACTTCTGGAATCGTTACGGTGCCATCTTCATTTTGATAATTTTCCAAAATGGCAGCCACTGTTCGACCAACAGCAAGTCCTGACCCATTAAGAGTGTGGGCATATTGAACATGACCCGTTTTATCACGATAACGAATCAACGCCCGACGTGCTTGGAAGTCTTCACAGTTTGAACAAGAACTAATTTCTCGATACGTTTTCTGTGCCGGAATCCAAACTTCTAAATCATAGGTTTTCGCTGCCGAGAAGCCCATGTCACCTGTCGAAAGAGTAATCACTCGATAAGGGAGGCCCAATTTTTCTAAAATGTCTCCAGCATTGTTGGTCATTTTTTCTAATTCTTCATAGGAGTGTTCTGCATCACTAAATTTAACCATTTCTACTTTATGGAACTGGTGTAAACGAATTAATCCTCGGGTATCACGACCTGCACTACCCGCTTCCGAGCGAAAAGAAGGACTTAAAGCAGTGAAATAAATCGGTAACTCTTGCGCATCTAAAATTTCATTATTATAGTAGTTAGTTAATGGGACTTCCGCTGTGGGGATCAGCGTCAAATCACTTTCTGCAACTTGGAAGACATCTTCTTTGAACTTAGGAAACTGACCAGTGCCAAACATTGCTTTGCTATTGACCAAATAAGGAGGAATCACCTCGGTATAACCATGTTCATTAACATGTTGATCTAACATAAAATTATAGACCGCTCGTTCTAAACGAGCCCCTAAGCCTTTGTAATAAAGAAAACGGCTACCAGATACTTTCGCGCCTCTTTCAAAATCTAAAATTCCTAAGGCTTCACCGATTTCCCAATGTGGTTTCGGTTCAAATGAAAAAGTTTTCGGCGTACTCCACCGCCGAACTTCTACGTTGGCGGCTTCGTCTGCGCCAACAGGTACGCTCTCATGAGGTAAGTTAGGCAAACGTTCTGCAATGGCTGTGCATTGTTCTTGCAAATGAACAACTTCTTGATCTAAAACTTTAATTTGCTCGCTAACTTCTTGCATATTTAGCAATTGTTGTGAAGCATCTTTTTGTGCACGCTTTAATTGTGCAATTTCTCCTGACACCTGATTACGGTGTTTTTTCAGTTCTTCAACTTTAACAAGTAACGCTCTCCGTTCTTCATCTAAAGCCAAAAAGCGCAATAAAACTTCCTCGTCCACACCACGTGTTTTTAACTTTTTCTGTACCACTTCTACATTTTGGCGAATTTTTTTCATATCCAGCATCTTATTTCCCTCTTCATGATTAAATTTTAAACAATGGTGAATTTTACTTTTTCAAAAATTTCATTCTTCATTCGTTGGCCAGTCGCTGTGCCAGCTAAGCCACCTAAACCCGTTTCTCTCAATTCTCGTGGTAATTGACGGCCGACTTTATTCATGGCTTCCACCACTTCATCTGCTGGTATTTTATTTACAATTCCAGCTAAAGCCATATCTGCAGCGATTAACGCATTGCCTGCACCTACTGTATTTCGTTTGACACAAGGAATTTCGACTAACCCAGCCACTGGGTCACAAACTAAACCTAATAAATTCCCTAAAGCCATAGCAAAAGCTTCAGAAGATTGGCGTGGTGTTCCGCCAGCCGCTTCAACAGCTGCAGCGGCGGCCATCGCTGAAGCACTGCCTACTTCGGCTTGACATCCACCAACAGCACCAGCAATCATCGCATTGTTGGCTGTGACCATTCCAAATAAAGAACTGGTAAATAAGAAACGAATTTGTTGATCACGCGTTAAATTCAAGGTATTTTTAATCGCTGTTAAAACCCCTGGTAAGGTGCCACTTGCACCAGCAGTTGGCGTTGCGCAAACAACGCCCATTGCTGCATTGACTTCATTAGTACCTAGTGCGGCTTGAACTGCAGACATCATTAAATCACCTGATAACGTTTTGCCAGCTGCGCGGTATTTTTTTAAACGCGCTGCATCACCGCCCGTTAACCCAGTAGGAGAAAAAACGCCTGCTCCTTCTTGCGAGCGTTTGACAGCAGCATCCATGACATCCAAATTTTGACCCATCTGTGTCCAAATTTCTTCATAGCTTTTTTGGCTACGTTCCATTTCTTGCTCAATCATTAAATCAGAGATTTTTTTTCCTGTTTTTTCAGCTTTATCGATAAATTCTTCAATCGAAAGGTACATATGTCAAACTCCTATCATAATAAGATTATTTTCGATGTGTCATCTAGTGAAAACAGTTGTTCTTTCACCGAGGAAATTGGTGCCGAATCTAAGTCAAAGATGAATAAAATTTGATTCCCTTCCACATAACGAGACACCGCATTCACTTGAATATTATTTTTTTGTAACGTATCTTTAAAAGCTTGCATCGCCTGCTCTTCTTGATTAATGACTAACAAAATAGGTAAAGGACCATGTAGTTGGACATTGAAACCGTCTAATTCAATGTATTTCACCTCGATAGTGCCGCCACCTACAGAAATTCCTGTTAAATGAATTTCGTGCGTTGCATCACTGAGTGTCACACATGCTGTATTAGCATGCTTCACTGGACTTTCTTCACTCATTTCTAAAAATTGAATCTCAATTCCTTGTTCTTCCGCAAGTTCAATGGATTGTGTTACGTTGGCATCATCTGCTGCTAGTCCAAGAATTCCGCCAATAATTGCAAAATCAGTTCCATGTCCTTTATGCGTGTCTGCAAAAGATTCATAGTATTTAATCACAATTTTTTCTGGCGTTCCGCCGAATAACTTTCTTGCCGCTAAGCCAATCGCTAAGGCCCCAGCTGTATGCGAACTAGAAGGACCAATCATAATAGGACCGATAATGTCAAAACAACTTTTGTAGTTCATTACTTTGTTCACTTTTTTAGGTTTATTGATGGCCATAGCTGTGTTCATACGTAACTCCTCCTTTGGTTTTTACTGCTTCTTTTTCACTGGTTACTTCCGTCGTTCCTTCAAATTCTGGTGTATTATCCACCGCTTCAATTCTGTAACGTTTAAAGACCAGCGCACCTAAAAATCCAAACATCAGACTGACCACTGTGATAATCGCTACTGCTAGTAAAGTCGTTTGAATGGCATTGTTACCTAATGTCACAAGTAAACCAGCCCACGGCGTTGCCATTCCTGTCACAGGTACTTTTAAGCCAAAGAAAGTCACTACAATACCACTAACCATTCCTGAAATTAAATTCGTTGCGTAAATAGGAATTGGATTGGAGCTGATGATATCGACTTGTGTTAATGGCTCAATTGCCACAGCTAACGGGGTTGAAGCTGTGCCTAGTTTTAACTTTTTAAATAGCGCCGCATTGACAATGGAACTGCCGTAACAAGTCAACGCACCGACAGCCATTGGTACACCAGTCAAACCAATCAAGGCAGTTAAAACCATTGAACTTAACGGTGTCATACCAACAATCGGGATAATAGCACCTAAAATTGCGCCCATCACATATGGATTGCCATCTACTGCACTTAAAATCGTGCCCCCAATAACTTCTAGGACACCTAATACAACGGGTTGAATAAAACCAGCAACTAACGAAGCAGCGACTGGAATGACTAAAATAACGACTAATAAGTCAATCCCTTCTGGAATACGTTTTTGCATCTGCTCAACAACAAAAGATAAAAGATATGCGGTAATAAAGGCTGGTAACAAGCTGACTTTAATCAATGACAGACCTAAAATAATTGAAAAAACTGGACTAATCCCGAAAGCGAGCGGCACAAGAGCTCCAGCTGCTAAACCACCTAGACTACCCATAGTTTCACCAATTTGCGACACATAATCTAAATGAAAAACGCCGCCTACTGCATATCGCAAAAACGCCTCTGGTAGAAAGGTGGCACAAGCTGCACCAGACAAAGCACTTAAAGATTTTTTCCCTCGCGGTGCTTTAAAAGAGAATAGGGACATGCCACATAAAACTAAGACTAACATCAAGATTCCTGATAACGTTTTCATTTCTTTGCCTCCAACTATATTTTTTTATAACGGATGGTACTCCTGAATAAAATTTTTATTGCTCAACAAGTGAAAGAATGAGCGAGCATTCCGATGAACTAAAGTACAATGAGTAACAAAAATTTCATTCCACATTCAGAGTATACGACTAAACAAAAGTTTAGTCAATGTATTTTTTTAACGTAAAGAATCTTATTGCTTTTCCATTAAAAAAGTATTACACTAAAATTAATTTCAGTGTAGGGGAGGATATCACTTGGAGTCATATTTACGTTTAAGTGAAGTAGATAAACAAATCTTACATTCACATGCCTTAATGCTTGATGGATTAGGGAACTTCTTTGGTAGTACCCATGAAGTCATTCTTCATAGTTTAGAAAATTTGGAAAGTTCAGCTATCAAAGTCATCAATGGCCATTTCAGTAACCGCAAGGAAGGTGCCCCCATTACTGATATGGCGTTAAAAATGTTAAGTCAAGTAGAGTCGGAACATGATTACGCTGTGAAACCCTACTACAATAAAAATCAAAAAGGGGTTATTTTAAAATCTTCCACCATTCCAGTTATCGGTGAAAATGATCGTATTATTGGATTGATCTGTATCAATATGCATTTAGAAATGCCATTAATTGATTACTTGCAAGACTTATTACCTTCAGGACAACAAAATGATATGTCCCAAGAGCTTAAAAATTCTGAACATTTTTCTGACAATATTGACGAATTAATCACTACTTCACTGACAAAAGTAAAACAAGCAGTAGAAAGCGATCCAAATGTATCACATTTGAATCAAAATAAAGAAATTGTTATTCGTTTATATGATCAAGGAATTTTTAATCTCAAAGATTCTGTCATAAAGATTGCCGATCGATTAGGTATTTCAAAAAATACCATCTATTTACATATCCGCAATCATAAAAAAGAAGAAGCTTAAACCATCAAAGCCACCAACGCTAACTAGCGTTGGTGGCTTTGATCACTTCTCTTCTATTTTAATTTGGTAAATCAAACAAGTAAGGTGTCCCTATTTCTCCATTTAACGTAACATCTAAGCGATTTTTTGTGCCGGGAACTAAATTACTGGCTGTGAAATTCCCTTGGGCATCCGCAGTAAAACTTGCTAAAATCACCCGCGCATCATCTGCACGTGACACTAAAATAGTTGCATTCGGTGCTGTTTTACCAGAAATTGTCCCTTGTTTCGGATCAATCGTAATATTGCTAAAAGAAAGCGCTGCTTCTTGTCCTGAACTTGGAATATCAATTTGGACAGGTGCACTATTCCGTTGATCAACGGTTGCGATTAATTGAGTAGTCGCTCCCGCTCTGGGACTAATTACTGTAAAATTGCCATTGGCATCCGCATAAAAAACACCTGCTTGTGCAGAAGCATCACCGACTACCGTTGCTGTAATGGTTGCATTAGGTAATGTAGTACCATTAATTTCATTTCTTTCAGGATTGAAAACAACATTGGTAATTGTAATGTTTGTATCAGGTGCTTGGTTTTGAGGGACTTCATTCGTTTCATCAGTTCCTGCAGAAGGCTGCGTGGCATTTTCTGACGGATTTTCCCCTGTCACATTAGAATTTTGACCCGTGACAGACGAATGACTACTTTTCATTTCTTGTTGACTAGAGGATTTCTGCGTGGCTTTCTTTGTTTCTTGCTTTGGCTTAGAATCATTTGTGCTTGCTGTTTTTTTGTTTCCACATCCTGCTAGACTTAAAGACAATACACTGAACGTTAACATACTGAACAAAGCAATTTTTTTCATTTTTCGTTACCTCCAGAAATCTTTTTGTAACATTAATGTAACATTGTTTTAAAAATCTAGCAATAATTTTTCAACCGTTTTCCTTTTTGTTTAAAAAGAAAAAACCTGCACAAAGGCATTTAGCCTTTGTGTAGGTTTTTATCTGCTAAATGGATTTAATGTTTGCGATAGCTTAAATAGTAAAAGCCAGAAACAAAAATGGCACCACCAATGATATTACCTAAATAAACAAAAATAAAATTACGGAAAAAGTCTCCCCACTGAACGCCGCCTTCAAAAATTGCGGCTGGAATGATGAATGCATTCGCCACACTATGCTGAAAGCCAATTGCAACAAAAATCATTACTGGAAACCAGATGCCTAATAGTTTCCCCGCTGCATCTTTCGCACCATAACAAAGCCATAAGGCCAGACCTACGAACCAGTTACAGCCAATACCTGAAATAATTGCTTGAAGCCAAGTTGCTGCAACTTTATGTTCTGCAAGAGAAAGAACCTGATTTAAATAGGCGCCGCTACTGGTTAAACCTAAATAATGGCCAAAAAAATAGGCAACAAATAGGGCGCCAACCATATTTGCCAATGTAATTGTGACCCAGTTCACGAGTAATTCTCTGAAAGAAACCTTTTTAGCAAACCAAGCCGTACTCACCGCCATCATATTTCCTGTGATTAACTCACCACCAGCCATTAAAATAACAATTAGACCAATTGGGAAAACCGCAGCTCCCACTAAAGCTTGAACACTGGCTAAATCTGCTGGAATAGAGGCGGAAACACGCACATAAGCCAAATAGCCGAGGGAAATCATGGCACCGCCGATAAATCCTAAAATGAGTTTTGCTACCAAAGGCTTTTGAATTTTTTTCTGACCATTTTCAATACTGATACTTAAAATTTCATCTGGTGTATACAAACATTTCACTTCCTTTGTTTTTTGTCCTCCTTTACTTTACCCTTATATCACAGAATTTCAAGTACTTTTGTGTATTTTTTCACTAAAAACTGTAGTTCTTTTAATTTTATATGAAAACATCCTGAAACAAGTCCTATTTCTTGTTTCAGGATGCTTACTTATCCGTTTTTAAAGAGTTATCTTTTCACTTTAAAACAATAGGTTGCTATGGCTAACGATAAAAAGCTCAGGCCTAGGAAGCTCCCAACTGCTGAAGATTGTTCCCCTGTTTTGGGGAATTTTTTCTTGGCAATTTTGGTCGTATTATCCGCTTTTTTGACTGTTCCTGACGATTCTTGATTCGTCTGTATCTGTTTAGTTGCTTGGTTTTCTGCTACTGATTCCTTTGTTTGACTAGCCTTGGCAGAGGGCTTTGAATTACTTTGAGCGTCATTAGGATCTTGATTAGACTCTACCGCGTAAATGACAGAATTCTGGCCTTTGTTTTGGCTGCTTTCGTTTACAGTGCTTGGGGTGCTACTCTCACTTGTACTGTTGGTTGCGCTGGTCGTACTTGAAGCACTACTTTCGCTGGTACTACTTGTTTTACTGGTTGTGCTTGGCGTGTTGCTTTCACTCGTACTACTGCTCTCACTTGTCGTGCTTGGCGTGCTGCTTTCGCTGGTACTACTGCTTTCATTTGTCGTGCTTGAGGTGCTGCTTTCGCTGGTACTACTGCTTTCACTTGTCGTGCTTGAGGTGCTGCTTTCGCTTGTGTTACTAGTTGTCTCTGTTGATTTTTCAACTAACAGAAGTAACGCCGTTTTTATGGTTTGTGTTAATTGATTAATACGCTTTTGTGCATCTGCAGGCGTTTTAAAGCCACCAAGTGTTGGCTCTAATAATTCTTCATCTGACCAAGCAAGCAGTTGTTGTAACTGCTTAGAGCTTCCTTCGCCAGTTGTTGTATCTATTAAGGCTTCTTGCATGGCTTGCCAAGAGTCTTTGGTATATACAGATTCGTCTAATTTATGAACGCTTGCCAGTTCATTTTCTGCTTCTGTACGCTCTAGCGTGATATCGGCTTTTTTGACTAATACTTTCATTGCAGATTGCAAATTACTTGTTAACTGATCCACTTGCTCTTGGGTTTTGTCCTGACTCTCCTGACCTTCTGCTAACAATTGTGTCGCCTGCTGATAATAGGAAGGAACAATTGTTTTAGGCCCAATGGCAGTGAATAGCTGCCAAGAGTAAACTGTATATTGGTTTGCTTCACCAATCGAAGCATAAACGGTTTGTAGCTGGGACAAATCAAGCTTTTTTGCAGGGGCCTCTACCGTCACCGGTACGTTCACTGTTACCAATGACCCTGTTTCATAAGTTAATTGAACAGTCACTTTTTGTTGGCCGATTTCATTTAAGACCTCTGGATTGACGATTTTAGCGGCTGGGACTGCTTCATCCGCGTCATTTGTATTAGCAACCAGTTGCTGCGGATCGATTGATTGTCCTTGCACAATCGTTGTAGCCACAGGGGTTGCTAAAGTATTTCTAACCGGAATTGGCGTATTTTTATATTGCTCATAAAGTGTTGGTGAAATTAATGATTCCCATGTTGCTGGCATTAAGCGATAGTCCGCCTCTGTCCAATTTTCTACCAATAATTGGCCGTTTTTAAGGCCATCATCTCGAGTATTGTCTTTCACAAAACTCGTTTCTGGTCGGAAACCACCGCCACTAGCGATTAACAATTCCCGACGTCGGTTTTGCGGAATATTGTGGTAGTTAACAAACTGATTGTTGATAAATACGCCATTGAACACATTGTTATTTCCTGTATGTCGATTGTATTCCATTCCAATTGCATATTGATTGTTCCAATACTTCCAATCAAAAATGTTATTAGCCACTAACCAGTTAGAGAGTTCTGAGATAGCACCCTCTGCTTGCGTTTCTGCCAAACCAATCTCTGGTGTTCCATACATAATGAGACCTGTATTTCGCAAATAATTATTCATAATCGTAATATTACGGCCTGATTTAAACTTAAATCCGCCAGCTGGACCATTTTGTAGTCCGCGTAAATGATTCCCTACCACCGTGATGTTTTGGGCGCCACGGAAATAAATTGCATGATCTCCCACTAGACCATTCAAGTTTTCATTATCATAGGGTGAATAGAAAAAATTATGTTGGACAGTTACATCCTTCAGCATATTAAAAGAATTAACCCCGGTGGATAGATAATTTTGTTCATTAGGTACTGAAATAGCACCTGCTTCAATGGCTGTTTGTAAACGTGTAATAGTTGCTGCTAAGTCTGAACGACTGGTGCTTTTAATCGCATCTAATTCCGTCACTTTTAACCCAAATAAATTGTCCACGATGTCTACATCTGACATATACTGGAAGCGACTTGGTGTTGAATAACCACCAATGTAAATCGCTCGGTTAAAATCAATCTTGGGTTGCATGTGTGCTGTGTCTCGCATGAAAATATTGCCTGAAATCTTAACGCCAATGTCTGCATTTAAATTGACCACAAATCCTTTTAATGGATTATAGAAGATATTGTTTGCTAGCGTTAATTGATTCGTCAATTTCAAGGTCACATTGATGCCATCAAAAGCAATATTTTGAAGTCGTACATTGGTTTTCGTTCCGTACGTAGTGTCTTTCAGTTGAATCGGTGTACCTGTAGCATTATGTAAAATAGTGGCTCCTGTTGTATCGCCAATTAATTGATAATTTGAAGAAATCGTAATATCTTTTGACAAAGCATAACTTCCCTGTGGTAAAAATAATGCCCGTCCTTCCTTTGCTGTCTGACTCAGTAATGTCTGTAACTTCTCTGTTTGATCCTCTGTGCTATTAGGTACCATCGCTTGCGCACCAAAAATTGTTGCATCTGTTGCATCAACTGGTTCAGCCGCTTCAGTCACCATTGGTAGACCAACCACCGTCAATAAACCAAATAGAAGAATAAGTATTGTTTTCTTCATGTGTTTTCCTCTTTTCATTCCGTTACTTCCAACGGCTTATTTTGTAAAAGTTGATACAGCGTAATAACACGACTGTCTTCGTATGCATAAATTTTTTTAAATTTTGGATTCATATGTAAGATACTTGTTACCTTTAACAAGTTTTGATTTGTGACTTCTAATTCTAAGGCCTCAACCAATTCCTTTAATCGAACACCGGCACTATTTTCTTCACAACTTAAGATTTCTTCAATTTGTTCCATCCGTTTTTTCATTCTATCCCGCCTTCCTTCCCTTGCTCTTTCTATTATATAGAAAAATTCTTGTGAGAACCCTCAATATTTTTTAACTGACTGTTAAAAAAAGTAGTAGTTCCTTTACTATCAATAGCTAATCATCTATTATTTACGATAAAAAAGCAAAAAAGTACCTTTTTGACATAATTTTCAGAAGAATTGACGCAGTATTTATTAAAAAACAACGAGAAAACGTCAATAAGTAGGTGTTGATTACCTACTTATTGACGTTTTCTTCTTGTCTTTTTTTACTTTTTAGAAAAATTTTTTTACAATTTATCGGACATATACCTCAAAAAAGCCCATTTTTTTGATTTTTTATTAAAGTGACGTGGTTCTTTTCTCGTTAATTTTTACTATTTTTTGGTTCAAACGATTATATTGCTCAAACGTTAACTCACTTGAAAGTAAAAAGATCTCTGGATGGCCCGTTTCTACATCTGCCAAAGAAGTCACTAATAGTAAATCAATATTTTGCCATTCTTCTTTGCTTGCTTCACTGTATCGTAAGACTTCCAATGCATAAAACCGACGAAAATTATTTTCAATCGAAAGTTTCACCCGTTCTTCTTCCAGTACTGGCAAGCCTGATTTTAACCCTAAAACAATTTTTTGTTCACGATGAATTAAATCATTAGAAAGCGCCAAAACACTAGAATAACGCAAAGCCAAAAATTCTTTATTTGTAAATAATTCATTGCCTGTTTGTTCGTAAAGTTGATTTAAGCCTTGGCTTAATTCTTCTAAAAGAACTGGATATTTTTCTTTAACTTTATTCCAGAAGACATTGTACATTTTCACATTTTGGACATAGTAAAGTTCGGCAAATAAATGTGTAGCAAACAAATAATAAAAAATTTGCGGACGAATTTTCTCCAATTGCGGCGTCATGTGTATTTCTTCTAATAAGAAATGTTGGACTAAATGAGTCAACATATAAACAGGCGCTTCAGACTCATCAAAATGCGCTAAAATTGCTTGTGCAGTGGCTTCATCTTGATAAAATTGGTCATTGGCTAACAAGAAAAAGTACACAAAAGTTAAATCGTTTTTGTTAAGGAAAAGGGTTGTAGCTGTCATCTCTTCTATAAAGGCTTGGTAATGTTTATTACCTTCTAAATAAGTTTCTTGCTCGGCTGAAGGTCGATATTCGGCGCCTTGCGCACTCCGGACTTTTGAGATAGCGACCATATATTTAACTCGGCGTGTCACCGTTTCCGCAACTTCTACGTTGAAAAAAGCCATCATTTTTTGGACAGTTTGTGCGACTTCCGTTTCTTGTATATAGTCAAAAGGCCAAGTATCACGGATTAAGTCCATAAAAATAGTGTAAGCAAAATGGCGCAAATACGCTTCATTGCCTTCAATTTTCCAGGTGCTTTTATTAATCACTAACCCCAATGGCGCTAAAATTTCTGTAAACCCTTTAAGCAAGCGCCGAATCGTGGCATCACTGGTATGATATTTTGTTGTCGCTGGCACAATCCCATTAAATCGACCCCAGAATAAATCTTCCATTACTTGATAAGTTAAACTATCCCGAAAAATTGCTGTATAAAGTTTCTGGAACGCTTGGCTAGACGCCAAGTTCAAGCGATAGCCATGCCCCTTTTCAAAAGCCAAAGAAGCATCATTATCCACAGCATAATACGTAATGTCATCTTTTAGAAGCTCTACGTATTTTTTGACTGATTTTTTGTTTAATTGTAATTCTTCTGCTAACTCATTGATGTCAATCCAGCCTTCATTAATTGGCAAGTTTCTTAAAATAATAATTTTAGAAACGACATCTGTATCGAATATATCAACATATTCATCCCATTTCACTGTTCACTCAACTGCCTCTCTTCTGTTCTATTGTACACAAAATGAGAAATCTATTCCACGAAAAAATAACAGTTGTTTCTTTTATTCTTTCTTAGATGTGGACGTTTCAGGAACAAACACGTTGAGTCCCCCAGCTTCCACCGTTACTTTAATCGGTAAATCATCGGTAGGGTCGCCATCTGTTCGTGTTTGGACTTTCTTGTCTTTTTCGCCACTAATTTTAAATTGACTCCCAGAGAAATACACGACACCAGGAATTTCATTTAATTGTCCTCTGATAATTTTAGGTAAATAATAGACAAACTTGTAAAAAACTAACTTAGGCAAAATGATAATGTGGACTTCGCCGTCATCTGGCGTAGCATTGGCATCGAAATTGGTAAAGCCGCCAGCAGAATTCGTCATGGTCATCGTTAATAATTGGGCTTTGCCATGCCAACGTCTTTCATCGCCATCAATTTTTAGTTTGTATTTTTTCTTTTTCATTAATAAGCGGAAAAATTGCTTTGTAAAGGCTAAAGGACCATATTTTTGTTTCTCCTGTTGGGTCACATTTGCTGCTGTGTCCGCTAATAGTCCAATCGTTAAGGTCGAAATCATCACATCTTGATTTACCATCCCAAAATCAACTGGCGTGGTCTGTCCTGCCAAAATGGTCTCAAAGGCGTCTTCTTCTTTAAAAGGAATACTTAACACACGTGCAAAATTATTGACTGTTCCACCTGGAATAATCCCTATTTGATAGTCACGAATGGTGTCTTTAAAATTTTGAACGGCATGATGAATGGTCCCGTCACCACCAATGACGACCAAGACACCCACTTGATTTTCTTTGGCATTTTTCCGCATTTCTTCAGGATCAATGTCTGGATTGGAAGGTTGCAAAATAACCGCTTCCCCTCTCGCTTCTGCAGCTTTTTTAAAGCGTTCTGCAATCTCTTTACTTTCACTACTTCCTGAAGTTTCGTTGTATAAAACCATCATCTTTTTCATCATTCTATCCTCATATCTCTAACTAAATTTCTTGCACATGTAAAGTGTACAATATTTTAGCCAAAATACCTAAAGATAGCATCGAAAAACAAAGGCTGAGGCACAAGCGGTTATCTCCAAGAACCCAGTAAGTTCTGTTCAAAGACTAAACTGCGATGAAGGCTTACCTGAGAATGTCAATAAGAAGGAGCTGCTTTTGTTCAGTTGATTAGCTTAAGATGAAAAAACAGGCCATCCGTCCTTTCGACGGATGGCCTGTTTTTTATAGCTTTTGCTTATTTCTTGCTCTTTTTATAGAAGAGCCAACTTGCCAAACTGACCAACAGGAGGCCGATAAAGACAAAGAAGTAATTGACTTTTGTGTTGGTTTTCGGTAAATCAAGCCAACCTGTCTCTCTAGCTGCTTGTTTCGTTGTTGGCTGATTTGGTTTTGCTTTTTTTGGATACAGGTTGTTTCTCGTTAACAAACGTGCCCGCATCCACGAGTTCAGGTTTGTCTTTCGCTGTTGCCGCAATAGTGAATGCGACTGCTTGCTTAGACAGTTGGTAACCATCCGGTGCTTTTGTTTCCACAAAGGTATATTTTCCTGGTTGTAAGTGGTTCACTTGAACTAACCCTTGGTTGTCAGAACGTAATGAACGAGCGACAGTTTGCCCTGTCTCTGCATCTGTCACTTTAAATTCAGCACCTGCTAAGGCATTCTTTTGCTGGTCAATTTTCACCAGCTTGGCAGCACCTTGGTAATTAATAAAAGGTGCTTTAAGTACCACAGTGGCTGGTTTGCCTTGGTTGTCTTTGGCAATCGTAAAGCTTGCGCTTGGCGTTTCATTAAGAAGATAGCCTGTTGGCGCTTGTGTCTCCACAAAACGATACGTTCCCGGTGCTAAGTTTTTCGCAATGACTTTGCCTTGCTTGTCAGACATCAGATTGGCTTGTCCAGCTACGGTTTGCCCTGTTTCATCAATGACCTTAAACACCGCACCTGCCAATGCTTCACCTGTTTCGTTTTCTTTGGTTAATTGAGCAGTTCCTTGATAATTGATAAGATCGCCTAAAGCAATTGGCTGCTCTTTTCCTAATTGGGCGGTTACATCAAATGGATGTGGCGTTGTGTCTAACAGATAGCCTGTTGGTGCTTTCGTTTCCACTAAAACGTAATGCCCTTCATTCAGACCTTTAGCGTAAATTTCGCCAGTCTTCTCCGTTGTTATTTCAGAAACTTTTTCTCCTGCACGATTCAAGAATGTTATTGGTGAACCTTGTGGCTGATTCTGATTATCGGCGTTGTAAATTGCAAAAACTGCACCCGCTAAGGTTTGACCTTGCTCGTTGACTTTACGTCCCGTTACTTCCGCTTGATAATTTACAAACTCTAACTCATCTAGTGGTTGTTTATCATTTGAATTCTTCTTCACTACAAAATAAATGGGTTGTTTATTGACGATATAGCCATCCGTTGCATCCATTTCATCTAATTCATAACTACCAGCGCCTAAATCCTCCATAGCCAATGAACCATCTTTTTCAGCAGTTACTTCTCTTTCAAAGATTTTTTCCCCGTTTTCGATTCGATACAATTTAAAAATCGTTCCTGGAAGTGGGTTCGCATTGGCATCAATTTTCTTAAAGACGGCGCGTCCTTTGAAATTGGCGAAGGCCCCTAATTGGAAGATCTCCGGATCGCCTTTGAAATCACCACGAATTTCTACTTTTACTAATTCAGGATAAATAATATAATCTGCGCCATCTGGTAATTTTGGTGCTTTGATTTCTTTGTAATAATAGGTACCTGGCGCCAAGTCTCTAAAGATAATTTTGCCATCTTTGCCACTCGTTGCTGTAATCCCTAATGATTGTTTATTGTGATCATATAGTTCAAAAACAGCACCTGCTAATGGTTGGTCTGCGCTATTCGTTTTCACGATTTGGAAAGCCCCTTTGTAATTCACAAAGTTGTCACTAGCAACAACGACCGCTGGTTTACCAGCATTTTTCTCAGCAATTTCAAATGGGACTGGCGTGGTATTTAATAAATAGCCTGTTGGCGCTTTGGTTTCTACAAAGCGATATTTTCCTGGGGCTAAGTGCTCTGCAACAATTTCCCCTTGATTATTTGTCGTCAAGCCTGTTTGAATCGTTTCTCCCTTCGCATCAAGCACTTTAAATGTCGCACCACTTAATAAGTGTCCATTCACATCTTTTTTGATTAATTTAGCCGTGCCTTGATAGTTAACAAAGTTAGCCGTTGCTATAACTGTTGCTGGTTTGCCCCGATCGCTTGCTGCAATCGTGAAAGCACTTGGTTCAGTGTTTAAAAGGTACCCTGCTGGCGCTTTGGTTTCCACAAATTGATATTTTCCTGGGGCTAAATCCGTCACTGTGACTTTTCCGTTTGCATCCGAAACTAAGTGTTCTCGAACTGCTTGTCCTGTGGTATCAAGGACTGAAAATTCAGCACCTGCTAATGGATTGCCTGCTTGGTCTTTTTTAATTAGTTCAGCAGAACCTTGGTAATTAAGCATTTTAACATGAACATCACGAATTTGTCCGCTCGTGTTTTGTGTCACAATGAACCGTTTGGGTGTCGTGTCTAAAAGATAGCCTGTCGGTGCTTCGATTTCTGTGAACTGATAAAGCCCTGGTTTTAAACTATCCACCTCTAACTGGCCATTCGCGTTGGTTCGATCCGGCGCAAGGGGAACTTCTTCCCAATGAGTAAACGGCGTGGTTACGGCATGCTCTAATTTAAAGCGAGCATTGACTAACTTTTTACCCTTCTCATCCATTTTTTCTAAAAATACTTTATTGACATCGTTTTTAATAATGGTTGGTTGTGCTCCTTCGGCTGAAGTTTCTTCATCAATAGTAATGACTCGGCCTTTAGCTAATTCGTCCGAAACTGTATAGCCTTCTGGTGCTTTTGTCTCCACCAAAATGTATTGCCCTTGCGGCAACCCACCAAATGTGATAACCCCAGTGGCGTCTACTGTACCTTCACGTAGGACTTGTGTTTTAGCTTGGTCCCAAATTTGGAAATGGGCGCCTGCTAAAATAGTTGTCCCATCCATGGCTGTTTTCTTCAGCTGAATTTTGCCTTTAGTCCCTGTGGCATGCCCGCCACTGTGATCAATGTCAACGACCACATCGCCATTGTCATCCCCATGAACGACTTCTGAACCATTTCCAGTAATTGACACTTGGTTGGATACCGTGTCTGTACTCCCCGCCGCTGAAGAAGTCACTAAACTACGATATTCCATATAATAAGGTGCTTCAATATGGGCCATTTTAACGACAATTTTTTGTTGTCCTGTTTCATTATCGGTGGTAACTTCCAGTGTGTAATCTTTTCCTTCTTCTAAAATAACAGATTTATCTGGCGTAATAGTTCCGTCTTCTGTTACGTTGGTACCGTAAATCACCAATGACTCGGGATCTAGCACTTGGTTTGGTGAGGGTGTATCAGTAATAACCACATCGTCTAAAACCGATTGGGCGCCATTGATCATTACATGCCAGTACACATGATCTGGATCATCTTTGTGGTATTCGCCACCTTTTTTCACTGATTCGCCACCATGTTGAATAGAAACTTTTCCTGTCACATCACGTGAAGAACCTTGGTTTGTATAAGATGCGGTATTGTCATAACTAGCCGAACCTTCGATAACTTTTTCATCAACAGACGTCTTAAATTCAATCACATACGTACGACTATCATTAGGAAAATCAACACGCCAAGTATTTTGGTTTTTCTCGCTTGGTTCTTCCATTGTGATATCCGTCAACGGTTGCGTTGGTTTCACTTTTTCAACCGAACCATCTGGCTTTGTATTGCCTTCATAGACTTTCAAGCTCCCAGCCAAATAGGTTTGATTGGCTAAAATTGGATCCGTCAAAAAGGCGTCGACTAAACGATTATTACTTAAATTAACCGCAAGCGTCCAAGTGATTTCTTTGGTGACGGCATTGTAAACACCGCTTTTTTGCGCATTTAAATCAAAAGCAGGTAAAGGTTTAAACGGTTTACTATCTTCTGAATGATGATTGTTTCCTGCTTCATCCATCCAATCAATGGCAGCGGTATTTCGGTAATGGTCCAATGCAGGATTGTTAGCATCTAACTCGGTAACATCGAAAAAGGTAGTATAGGTTACGTAAAAGGCATCACTTGTTTTGGCATACGCCCCCATGAAACTTAACTTAAAGCCTGTTTCACCTTCTGCATTACGAGTTATTTCTACCATGTAATCTTTACCTAACGTCAACTGAGCACCAGTGGTTGTATCTTTAACAACCAACGAATTGGGTACCATGGTTAAGCCAGGAACTGGTTCGTATGTGTCCGTAATCACGGCATTTTCCATCAAATAATTATTTTGATTCACAGCTAACGTCCAACCAATCGTTGAATTTTGATAATCAACTGCACCAGTGTTTTTAATAATATTTTGTTGACTGGCTGTGCCATCACCTTCTGAATGCTGACCAGTGCCGACATCCACACGATTATTCACGGCAACATCGCCTTCGACAATTCCATCAACTTTGGTTTTATAATCAATCTTGACTGCGCCATTCACATCATGTAAAAAGTCAATTGCAAAGGAACCGTCTCCGTTGATTACCACTTTGTAATCTTTTCCTTCCACAAGTTCTGCTCCAACGACTTCATTTCCTTTGTCATCAAACGTCACTGAATATAAATGTAAAGAATCTGGTTCAAACGTTAAATTATCGCCCATTGTGTCTGTAATGACTGCTTGGTCTTTTGGAATGATTTGTTCACCATAGTTGTAGTTAATTTCCCAAGTGAATTCTTGATTGGTTTCATCGTAATCTATGTTGCGCTTGTCTAACATTTTGCCATATGTGGCGGTAACAGTTGCTTCAGCATCTAACCCATTTGGATTATTATCACTTGTTAACGTCGCGTGATTTTTAAAAGGCACATCGCCGCCGCCATCTGGAATAACCGCCTCGTCAATCGTCGTTTGGTACTCAAGACGATACGCTTTGTTGGTGTCACCTTTAATCGTCACATTGCCATTTTTATCAACGGTATATTCATCTGGACTAAGTTCGCGACCCACTTCTTTAATTGTTCCATCAAGATTCATCACTAACTCATAGACTTTCACGGACTTAAAGGTATTCCCTGTTGGCCATGTTTCCGTCACAGTTGGATTTGTTTGATCTTTCATCGCTTGATTGATATCTATCGTCCAAGTAATCGCACTAGGATTGGGCGTTCGATCAAAATGGCCTTGTTTATCAATTTGTTGTTCGGTATCTGGGACAATCGGAATCACTACAGGCGGCAAATCTTCTTGTGTAGGAATATCAATCACCCAATCTCCTGGGCCCCGCCCATCTGAATCATTCAAATGAGTATCTAAAGAAAAGTCCCCGTGAATGTCACTTTCAGACGTGATTCGCTCATTAAAGGTAAAACGAACCGTACCATCTTCACTAATTGTGTAGGTTCCATAGACATTGCCTTCTGCATCAACTAAATCACCTGAACCTGGTTTATTAGGTTTCAAATTGCCAGGTAATTGAAACTCGAAGTAATCGCCTGCTTTCATTTGTTCCCGCACATCTTCTGGAATCGACCAGTTAAAGTTCCAATGAATGGTCACATCTTCTTTATACGGCGGTGTTGCTGGTGTGCCATCAGGATTTAAATAAATCGGATCTTCAAAATTATCGATAATCGTTGTTTCATCACCTGTAAAATAGTCACTGATATCTGTTGGTCCTGCTACGCGCGGTTTGACAGTCGTAGACTCGGTTGTTTTACTTTCTATCGCTTTTGTCGTGCTGGCGACAGTTTCTTCGGACGAACGAGGAGCAGAGGAGTTTGTAGATGCTTCTTCTGTTGAACCTTCATTCGCTGATGCGGCTGGCGAACTCGTGATTGCCGTTGATTCTGTCGGATCAGTACCAGTATTTAACGTCAACGCTCGTTGCTGTTGTCCATAAGAAAACGTCACATCTTCTGTAGCTGTAGGGTTCAACGTTAAGACTAACGTATCTGCTAACGCTTGCTGATTCAATTCAATTTGAATCTGTTTCTTCTGGTCATCCACTTGAATCTTGCGCGTATTATTGGGCGCTGCCCAATGTGCAGCTTTGATTGACACATTGGCACTATAATGCACTACAACCTCTTGTGTTACTGGTTGTGCTTTTCCTTGAAGCGCTAAGGTCATTTCTTGCTGGCTGGTTTGCTTCACTTCTCCTAACATTAACTGGCCATCGCTGTTAACATCTTCCGCCAAAGCCATGAGTGGTGTGCCATAATTTAGAACAAGTAACAAACACATCAACCCGTAGAGCCAACGGTTTACCATTGGACCATTCTTTCTCATTTCTTTCATCCTTCCTCTACTAACGACACATAGAAGAGAACGTTCACTTCGTACCAATTTTTTATTTTAAACCAAATAAGTGAGTGCTCTTCTGTTGTCTTTCTTCCTTGCTAAAACAGACAGCCAACACACCTTTTCTTTTTATCTCCTCAAAACGCACTCTTACTTCGAATGCGGATTCATTTTCTGCTTTTTCCTATAGACTCTTCTATAAGAATAAGAAGAGTATAACGAGATTTTTCAGCGAAAATTATCAACAACTTCTCCTCCAAATAGAAAAAGTTGATGAAATCCCAGAAACCCTTTTCATCTTTATGAAAACACGTCCTTATCCTTTCTTATTTTTACTATTCCTTCTTCCACTATACCGTTTTTTTTTAATTTTTTTTCATAAGAACTAACCAGACAAAAAAAGCCTATTTGTATAAGCTATTTAAGCTAAAAAATCAATAGACTCAAATTATCATTTTTGTTATTTAAATGTTTTATATAAACTGGTTGTTTTTCTTAATAATTTTTTGCTCTATCATTTTTTGTCCATGTTTTCTTCCATTTGACACATTCAGTTCTTCTTGATTTTTAAGAATAGATACAGTAGCATAAGAACAACTAGTTCTTTCACTGGCAATTGTCAAATGTCATTTAGAAAAGAATGCCCTATCTGTATTATCTGAAAAATCAAACAATCATAACCAATTAGAAAGGTGGTTATTATGTATAACTTATTAACCAAACAGGAAATTCAGTTACTTTCCCTAATTGAATACTTGTATGACAGTAAAGAAAAAGTCCCCATGCAAGTACTCCGACGAAAATATGAATTTTCCCATTACAATATCAACAATTTATTGAATCAATTAACTTTGTTAATTTCTCGAGTCAATACACATGAAAATGTACATATTCGCATCATTAATAATCAACAGTCCATAGAATTAGTTGCCGATGAAAATATCCCGATTGAGTTAATGAAAGAAGCCGTAGTTCGCGGGTCATTAACCTATATGTTAGCCCTGGATTTACTTTTAAAACGCTACACTTCAGCCAAAGATTTTTGTGAAGAGCACTTTATTAACTTTTCTATTTTTAAACAAGTCAGTGACCGTTTAAATAATCATCTAGCTAGATTTAATTGTTATTTAAACTTAAAAAGACGAGAAAAAATTTGTGGTAACGAGAAAGATTTTCGCAGTTTCTTTTATTCCTTATTCTTCATTTCAGGAACTTCTCTAGTACCATTTCTATCTAAGACTAATCAAGCACAATTGCAGAACTTCATTGAAATCATCAAAAACCGTTACCCTTACTTTACATATACTGATTTACGCAAATTAAAATTAATTATGTCCATAGGTTTACTCCGTTATCAATCCGGTTTTACAATCACCAATTATCCAGAAGTTGCTGCTATTAATTTGGCCTTTCCTTATTCAGAATTCCAATTATTAGTGAATGATTGTTTTATTGATGAACAAAAAGAACCTGACACTTGGCAAGCTGAGATTCATTTTTATTATGATTTCTTCAGCACATTAACGATGTACTCTCTGGTCCAAATGGAAACCATCAACTTTGCCAACTTAGCGATCATGGGAATGGATAACAGTCCACACGCTACTTGGATTTTTGAAAAATGTACGCAATTACAGTTGGATCTAAGCGCAATAGAAGTGGTCTTTTTGTTGGTTAATTTATCCAATGCCAGTGAACGACTGATTCTTTTCCCTGTGGAAGAGGAATTGAGCTATGAGGTTGCTAATGTCTCTTTGTATGAAAAACAATACCCAAATGTTTCACGAACAACCAACTATTTCTTAAAGCGTTTGCCTTTTGACAAACAACATCCACTAGATGCGTTATTTAAAGAAACCATTTTTTTAATTATTCGGAGTGTTTTATTAAATAAACAAATTCCTGTTAAAATTTTACTTCATTCATCTATTAATCAGATACAAGAAAATTGGTTAGCGAAGGAAATCAATAATTATTGCGATGTTCCTTTGAAATTTGTTAATCATATTCAAGAAGTGCCTGACTTAGTCATTACTGACAAAAATAATCCGCTTTTTCACGCCAGCAAAACCTTTTATTGGCATCCCGTTCCTTATTTAGACGAATACTATAACCTAAAACAAGTAGTTCGCAAAATTTATTTTGCCAAATTACGTGGGGAAAACAGTTTGGAGGGAATCGGATGTTAACAGGATTACTTGATGTACCTTATCGTAAAAGTTTTGCTCTTTTAGAAGAGTTACTCGAACGTCGTGAAGCAGAAGAACAAACATTGGCGATTTCTACTTTAGCGACTCAATTAAAAATGCAACAAAATACCATTCTACAATCTGTAGCTTTGCTCCAAACAGAAATTGAAAAAAACGGCTGGGAGAACTTATTTTCTTTATCAGCAAATGCCAAAGAAATCACATTTTGGTTTGCACCCTATTTCCAACTGTCGTTTTTGATGCCCTACTTTGTCAAAAAAAGTTTCGCGTATCAAGTACTGACCTATGCCTTTAACCATAATGCAATTGATAGCAAACATTTTGAAAAAGTCCTAGAAATTTCTTCATCAACCTTTACGCGAAAAATTGGACAATTAAACCAATGGCTCCAAAAATATCAGATTGAAATCAATTTAAAACGTACCAATGTGTTGGTGGGCAAAGAAAAAGATATCCGGATTTTCTTTATGATGCTTTTTTGGAACAATTACTCTGAAGGCGATTGGCCGTTGCACACGATTACTAAAAAAGAAGTCCATAGTCTCTTTCGACGTTTAAAACACTCTGTTTCTTTCAATACAACACAAGATTTTACAAAAGACTTAATTTTTTCTGCTGTGATTTTAGCGCGTTGGAAAGAGGGCTTTTTTATCAAAGAAACTTTCGTGGAGGAAGAAGCGATTGTTAATCCCTTTGTTAATCTGAGTGAATTTGAATTGTTTTTTAAAGAAGAAGCCTTACACCAAGTTCCAACAAAATTTATACAAAAAGAAGGCCTTTTTGCCTTTTTCTTATTGACGATTAGTGTCAGCTACGCCACACAAGATGTCTTGGAAATTCCTGCAGCACGCATGCATATGGTCCAGCTATTAGGCTCGCCCATTAAAGAGATCATTTATCAACTGACGTCTTTTTATCAAATTAAATTGACATTTCACGAGTATCTTTATCTATATACTTCTATCCAAAATTTAAGCGTCTTTTTTAAGACCTTTGTCACGATTGCCAATCCATTTGTGCAAGAAAGCTTTTTAAAAGAAGCACTTCAAAAAAATCCCAAGTCTCTACAAAGATGTGAAGCGCCTTACAATTGAAATGCTTCCAACATTGATGGGCAATGAAAAATTGTTAGTTGACTGCTTATTCATTCTTTTTTGTACACTGAAAACGAAATCTTTACCACCGATTCGTGTCTTAGTAAGGACCAATCAAAGTAATTTAATTTTAGATACCCTTTATGAAAAGCTAAGTAAAGCCGTGGATAAAAAATTAATTTTTGTCGCTTCACCAGAAAAGCCTTTCGATGTAATTATTACAGATATCTTTTCAGAAGTTAGTGTCAAATCAACGGTTCCCACTTATTATGTTGATTTTTCTGCTAGCATTGGTGAACTAGCGCAAAACTTAGAAAATTTAAATACACAAATTGTCACCAAACAAAGTCCACGCCACTTTTAAAAGTTTTCACGTGAAACATTTTAAGTGATAAAAATTACAAAAAACGCCAAAAGGT